>Ga0326513_10000096_pt1 | contig 64253 bp, 53 predicted proteins | sample 2_2465_0518_D_FD_203654 | JGI IMG/M metagenome (GOLD analysis project Ga0326513, IMG submission 203654) | Bovine rumen microbial communities from UC Davis, California, United States - 2_2465_0518 | ecosystem: Host-associated > Mammals > Digestive system > Stomach > Rumen | place: USA...
GGTGGTGGAGCCTCCTCAACCATGTGGGTAGCATGGGTCTCGGCGACGTGCTGCACAACGGCGACTTCTACAAGTGGGCCGACCTCAGCATCGCCGTCGTCACCGACAGCACCGATATGGGTACCTATATGGACTACACCTATGTCTGGCCTTACACCATCTATCCTGTCAGCGTGCCCGACACCACCGGCGGCAGCACCCCCGATCCTCAGCCTCAGCACGGTCCCTTCTGTGGTCCTGTGGGTACCGAAGGATGTGACGCCATCAAGGCCGACAGCAGCGCCTTCGTGGCCTGGGCTACCGGCATCACCGTCGTCCGCGGCCCTCAGAACATCTCCAACCCCAGCGGCCCTGTGGCCACCACGGGTGCCGACAGCAACGCTCTCGGCATGCCCACCCTCAACAACACCAGCGACGTGGTATGCCTCGGTGACGGCGGTATGGCCACCCTCACCTTCGCCCGTCCCATCACCAATGGCGACGGTCCCGACTTCGCGGTCTTCGAGAACAGCTTCGGCGACACCTTCCTCGAGCTGGCCTTCGTCGAGGTGAGCTCCGACGGCAGCCGCTTCGTGCGCTTCCCCGCCACCAGCCTGACCCCGACCGAGACCCAGACGGGCCCCTATGCCTCCACCGATGCCACGATGATCAACAACCTGGCCGGTAAATACCGTATCGGCTACGGCACTCCCTTCGACCTCGAAGAGCTCCGCGACAGCACCGGTATTGACATCGACAGCATCGTCTACGTCCGTGTCATCGACGTCGTCGGCAGCGTCAACCCGCAGTATGCCACCTACGATGCCTTCGGCCACATGGTCAACGACCCCTGGCCCACGCCCTTCGCCGCTGGCGGCTTCGACCTCACCGGTGTCGGCGTCATCCATGAGCTCCGCGACAGCACCCAGCCGCTGGCTCAGGACGCCACCATCGACCAGAGCCGTATCCTCTTCTGGACCGGTAACGGTAGCAACAAGGCCGTCATCGCCGTCAACTGGGCTGCTCCCGACACCTGCCTCGCCTGGGGCGTGCAGTGGAACGGCAACGCCACCGTCAAGGCCCTGATGGACACCATCGCCGCCTACGACAGCCGCTTCACCTATACCGAGGCTAACAACATGATTGGCGACATCGTCTACAGCGTCGACGGTCTCACCCTCCAGCTCACCACCGAGAGCGCCTCGCCGTGGGGCAACTACTGGCTTTACAACATCAACGGCGCTGCCGCACAGCTCATGTACAACGTCCAGCCCGTCGTCAACGGCGACTTCGTGAAGTGGGGCGACCCGAACAGCGGCACCTCCATCGGTACCGACGAGTACGGCTATGACATCCTGGTGTGGACCACCGAGGTGACCCCCGTCACCCGTCCCAACACCGGCATCGCCCCTGTCGCCGTCTCGGTCATGGGTGTATGGCCCAACCCCGCCACCGACCTCCTCAATATCGAGTGCCAGGCCGCCGGCATCGAGGCCGTGCTCTATGACATCAACGGTCGCAGCGTGCGCAGCATCACCCTCGCCGAGGGACGCAATATGCTTGACGTCAGTTCCCTCTCCGCAGGAGTCTATGTCCTCCGCGCCCAGGGTAGCGTCTTCCGCATCGTCAAGCGCTGATAGTACCGAACAAAACCATGAAAGAAAGCGGCATCCTCACGGGTGCCGCTTTCCTTTTTTAATTTTTTTTAACAAGTGATGGTACAATATTGGAGGCCGAGGGGCGTTATTGCAACAGCCATTGTAAAGTGGTAAAAGGCTTTGAATTAGTAACAAAAAACAATAAAAAACAACAACAATGAAGAAAATCTTTCTGGCTTTAGGTCTTGTGGCCACCACGCTCTCTTTCGTGGCCTGCAATTCTGCTTCCAAAGATGCCACCATCGACTCGCTGCGTGCCGCCAACGAGGTGCTGTCATCTGAAAACCAGTCGAAGGATGCCGATATCGACAGCCTCTTCGCTATGTTGAATGAGATTGAAGACAACCTCTCCATGATTAATTCGAAATATTCGAACGTCCAGGAGATGCGTCGCAACAACACCGAGGGTTCCTACGACCGCAAGAAGGAAATCCGCGAGCAGATGAGTTCCATCGAGAACATGATGGCCGACAACAAGGCCAAGATTGCCCGCCTCAACAACCGCGCCAATGAGCTGGGTCGCAAGAACACCGACCTCCAGGCTTATATCACCCGCCTCGAGGAGCGCAGCGCCGCCCAGGAGGCTCAGATTGCCGAGCTCCTCACCGAACTCGAGAACAACAAGGTCGTCATCAAGGGCCTCAACAAGAACGTCTCCGAGCTCACTGCTTCCAACCAGCAGAAAGACGAGTATATCGCCCAGCAGATTGCTGACGCCAACCGCGCCTACTTCGTCGTCGGTACCTACGACGAGCTCAAGGCTGCCGGCATCGTCAAGAAGAGCGGTGGCTTCATCGGCATCGGCCGTAAGCAGGGCACCGTGGCCGACATGAACACCGAGAAGTTCACCGAGATCGACCGCACCAAGGTCTCCACCATCTCCATCAACAAAAAGAAGGCTGTGGTCATCTCGCAGCATCCCGAGAATAGCTACGAGCTGGTATACGACGAGGACAACAGCAAGGTCGTCGCTTACCTCCGTATCCTCAACCCCACCCAGTTCTGGCAGTACACCAAATACTTGGTAATCTCCACCAAGTAATGCTCCCGCAGAGCTGAACCCCCTCCGGAAAGGCCGGCATCCCATGCCGACCTTTCCGTTTATCGGTTCCATCACACATCAGTCATCATTTATTATTTATCAATACATGAAAAAAGTAACTATTATTCTCTCGGGAGTGCTGGCCTTCACCTTGATGTCCGCTTGCTGCTCTTCCAAGAATGTCGTCACCACCTCCATGGTGACCGTCGAAGACGACACCGACGACGCTGCCGCCGAGGCCGCTGCCCGTGAGGCCCGCTGCAATGCCCGCAGGATGAATAACCCCGACCTCAAGCAGGCTTTCGCCGATATCGATGCCGACCTCGTCGAGGCCGAGCAGGCCGCTGCCGCCTCTAACGACGCTCAGGCCCTCTCTGCCGTCGCCGACGCCAAGGCCAAGGTCATCGACGCCAGGAACGCCAACAAGTCTGGCAAGTATTGCAAGGCCTACGACCTCATCAACGAGGCCTACGGCTTCCTCGCCGAGAGCTATGCCGCCAACGCCCGCTACTATGCCGCCAAGGTGGACAACGACCTGAGCCGTCAGGCTGCCGACGATGCCAACCTCTATGCCGATGCCTCCCACAAGGACGGCCTCGACTGCGCCATGGCCGCCTGCCGCAACGCCAAGATCAACTCCGAGATAGCCCGCGACGCCGACCTCGCCAACCGTGGCGTGGCTTACGACGACCCCAAGGTCGCCAGCCGCATGGCCGACGATGCCATAGCCCTCGCCAAGCGCTCCTCCAGCAAGGGTGCCATGACCGACGCCAAGGATGCCTCCGGCAAGGCCTACCGTGGCACGCTGCCCGAGAGCTATGCCGCCGCCGCCAAGTCCTTCGCCGCTTCGGCCCAGGCCGCCGTGGCCAAGAAGGGTAAGGGTGGCGCCGACGCCAAAGCCGCCGCCAAGGAGGCCCAGGTCCTCGCCGACGAGGCCGCCATCGCCGCCCGCAATGGCGATGTCGCTGCCGCCTATAGCGCCGCCGTCAAAGCCCGTGAGGCTGCTCGCCTCGCCTGCGGCATACAGCCCGACAAGCAGGAACTTACGCCCGCCAAGAAGGAAGGCAAGAGCGCTAGAAAGGGCACCAAGGCCGCTACCATCGAGACCTCGGCCGACCGCGCCGACCTGCAGAAGGTGCTCGACAAAATCAATGCCACCGTCTACTTCGACTTCGCCAAGGCCGAGCCCCAGCTCGACAGCAAGAGCGACCTCGCCATCGAGGCCCTCTGCAAGGCTATGGCTGCCGACAAGGCCATCAAGGTCCTCATCACCGGCCACACCGACAACGTGGGCTCCGCCGCCAGCAATATGACTTGCGGAAAGAAACGTGCCGAGGCCCTCAAATCCCTCATGGTCAAACGTGGCGCCCCCGCCGTCAGCATCTCCACCACCAGCCGTGGCGACAAGGAGCCCGCCGTGGAGAACGACAGCGACGAACATCGCCGCCAGAACCGTCGCGCCGTCATCACCCTCCGCTAGGATGGACTTCCGCCTTACATCCGATTTCGCCCCTATGGGCGACCAGCCCGACGCCATCCGCCAACTCGTGGATGGCGTCAGGCGTGGTCAGCGTGCCCAGGTGCTGCAGGGCGTCACGGGTAGCGGCAAGACCTTCACCGTAGCCAACGTCATACAGGAGCTCCAGCGTCCCACGCTGGTGCTCAGCCACAACAAAACCCTGGCGGCACAGCTCTATGGCGAGTTCCGCCAGTTCTTCCCCGACAACGCCGTCGAGTACTTCGTCTCCTACTACGACTACTACCAGCCCGAGGCTTATATCGCCGCCACCAACACCTATATCGAGAAGGACCTGCAGATCAACGACGAGCTTGACAAGCTGCGCCTCCGCGCCAGCAGCGCCCTCCTCAGTGGCCGCCGCGACGTCATAGTGGTCTCCTCCGTGAGCTGCATCTATGGCATCGGAAATCCCGAAGAATTCAAGAAAGGCACTGTCGAGATACATGTCGGCGACCGCCTCCAGCGCGACCAGCTGCTCATGCGCCTCCTCGACGCACAGTATGTACGCAACGAGATAGAGTTCACCAACGGCCGCTTCCGCGTCAAGGGCGACACCGTCGATATCTTCCCCTCCTTCGCCGACTTCTGCTACCGCGTCTCCTTCTGGGACGACGAGGTGGAAGCCCTCGAGAGCTTCGACCCCATCAGCGGCCAGCGTCTCGAACGCTTCGACACCGTGACCATCTACCCCGCCTCCAACTTCCTCACCTCCAAGGACCACCTCCCCGAGATACTCCTCCAGATACAGCGCGACATGTACGACCGCCGCGACTACCTGGAGTCTATCGACAAGCACCTTGAGGCCAAGCGCCTCGAGGAACGCGTCAACTACGACCTCGAGATGATACAGGAGCTGGGCTACTGCTCTGGCATTGAGAACTACAGCCGCTATTTCGACGGCCGTCAGCCCGGCACACGCCCCTTCTGCCTCATCGACTATTTCCCCGACGACTTCCTCCTCGTCATCGACGAGAGCCACGTCACCGTGCCCCAAATCGGTGCCATGTACGGCGGCGACCGCAGCAGAAAAACCTCGCTCGTGGAGTACGGCTTCCGCCTGCCGTCGGCACTCGACAACAGGCCTCTGACCTACGACGAGTTCTACAACCTCACGGGCCAGACCATCTACATCTCCGCCACCCCCGCCGACTACGAGCTCTCCGAGGCCGAAGGCATAGTGGTGGAGCAGGTGATACGCCCCACGGGACTCCTCGACCCCGTCGTCGAGGTGCGCCCCGCCGTCAGCCAGGTCGACGACCTGCTGGACGAGATAGAGAACACCGTCGACAAGGGCGAGCGCGTCCTCGTCACCACCCTCACCAAGCGTATGGCCGAGGAACTCACCACCTATCTCATCAACCTGGGCATACGAAGCAAATACATACACTCCGATGTCGACACCCTCGAGCGTGTGGAGATCATGCGCGACCTCCGCATGGGTGTCTTCGATGTGCTGGTGGGTGTCAACCTCCTGCGCGAGGGTCTCGACCTCCCCGAGGTCAGCCTCGTGGCCATCCTCGACGCCGACAAGGAGGGCTTCCTCCGCAGCGACCGCGCACTCATCCAGACCATCGGCCGCGCCGCCCGTAACGTCCACAGCAAGGCCATCCTCTATGGCGACACCATCACGGGATCTATGCAGCGCGCCATCGACCTCACCAACCGCCACCGCGAGAAGCAGATAAGATATAATATGGAGCACGGCATCGTGCCCAAACAGATTGTCAAGTCCACCGACGCCATCCTCGGCACCACCGGAATTATCGAGCATGCCGCAGAGATGCGCAACGCTACAGACAAAGACCCCGTCGCCATCTACAAGGAAGACACGATGCCGCAGGCCGCCGAACCCCGCGCCCCCTACGGCGAAGAAGAAAAAACTAAACACTTAACACTAAACACTGAACACTTCCTCTCCCTCACCAAGGACCAGCTCCGCAAGGAGATTCGTGAGCGGCAGCGCAAGATGCAGCTCGCCGCCAAGGAACTCGACTTCATGGCCGCCGCCAAATACCGCGACGAGATAAAAGAACTACAAACCCTCCTCGACACCGCCCGTTAATCGCACACTATGAAACAGGATTCATCACTCATCACTCATCATTCATCACTCCAAATCGACCTCACGCCTGAGGAGTACGCCTCCGAGGCCGCCGTCCGCCGTGCGGTAGCGAAAGCCATGGGCGTGCGTGAAGAGAAACTGGAACCCTTCCGCATCACCCGCCGCAGCATTGACTGCCGCCGTAGGCAGATACAATATCATTGTACCGTCGAGGTTGGCGAAGATGCTATTGTCCCCCTCACTCCCCCCTCACTCCCCTCTCACTCCCCCCTCACTTCCTCAAAATCACTCCCCCCTCACTCCCCCCTCACTCCCCCCAAAACACTCCTCATCATCGGCGCCGGCCCCGCCGGCCTCTTCGCGGCGCTCCGCGCCCTCCAGCTGGGCATGAAACCCATCATCATCGAGCGCGGCAAACCCGTGGAAGAGCGCAGGAAAGACATCGTCTCGCTGGTGCGCACCAAGGAGATGAACCCCGACAGCAACTGGTGCTTTGGCGAGGGTGGGGCAGGGACCTACAGCGACGGCAAGCTCTACACGCGCTCCACTAAGCGCGGCGACGTCAGCCAGGTGCTGCGCCTCTTCGTGGAGCATGGCGCCGACCCCGACATCATGGTCGACGTCCACGCCCATATCGGCACCGACCGCCTGCCCGGCATCATCGCCAGTATGCGCAAGACCATCACGGATGCCGGCGGCGAATACCACTTCAACACCCGCCTCACCGACCTCCTCGTCAAGGACGGCCGCGTCCGTGGTGTGATGGTGCAAGAACTAAACACTGAACACTTAACACTAAACACTATTCTCGCTGATGCAGTGATTCTCGCCACCGGCCACTCCGCTCGCGACATCTACGAGCTCTTCGCTCGCCGCGGCTGGCTCCTCGAAGCCAAACCCTTCGCCCTCGGCGTCCGCGTCGAGCACCCGCAGGAGCTCATCAACGAGATACAATACCACGGGAAGAACTACTCCAAGCTCCTCCCCCCCGCCACCTATAGCCTGACGACGCAAGTCTACTCAAGCAATCAAGCAAACAAGCAATCAAGCACTCAACACGGAGTCTTCAGCTTCTGCATGTGTCCCGGCGGCGTCATCGTCCCTGCCGCCACGGCAGGAGGCCAGCAGGTGGTCAACGGCATGAGTAACGCCGCCCGCAACAGCGGCTTCGCCAACAGCGGCATCACCGTGACGGTAGGCCTGGAGGATATCGCACCGACAGCGTCAGCCATCCCCTCCCTGCAGGGAGGGGTGCACGAAGGGCGGGGTGGGGGAGCCTTAGCCCTCCTCGACTTCCAACGCTCCGTCGAGGCCCGCGCCTTCGAGGCCGCAGGCAACACCATCGACGCCCCGGCGCAGCGCCTCGTGGACTTCCTGCAGCGCCGCACCTCGTCGCGACTCAACAAAAGCAACTACATGGGCCACTGCGTCAGTGCCCCGTTGCACGAGATACTGCCCCCCTTCGTGGTGGACAGCCTGATACAAGGATTCAAGGATTTCGACCGCAAGATGCGGGGTTTCATCACCGAGGAGGCCAGCCTCTTAGCCGTCGAGAGCCGCACGTCGTCGCCGGTGCGCATCCCCCGCGACCGCGACACCCTGCAGCATCCCCAGCTCGCCGGCCTCTACCCCTGCGGTGAGGGCGCCGGCTACGCCGGCGGCATCGTCAGCTCCGCCCTCGACGGCATCCGCTGCGTCGAGGCCATCGCCGCACGCTGACCGTAGACCCTGGTCGGCAGACCATTCCCCGATATACACGCTCTCCGAGCACCTTCCTGCATTGTCCTGCACGAAGCCATAGAGTTGCACCTCTTCGCCGCTCCAGGCCTCCGGCAGCTCCACGGTGATGCTCTTCGTCCGCCGGTACACCGGCAGCGACAGCAGCGCCTCGCCCCGCGCGGGACACAGCGCCGCCACATACACCTTGTCACTGCTGTTGCAGTTGCGGTGCTCCGGATTCTTCTCAAAAGCAATGGTGATAGTGTTTAGCGTTAAGTGTTTAGTGTTCAGTTGGCTGACGCGTCCGTTCTGCGTAGCTTCACTAAACACTGAACACTGATCACTGACCACAGAAAAGGCCACCGGCGCCACAGGTCCTTCGCTGACTCTCAGGTGCTCATAGTCCACCATCAGTTCCTCGTCGCTCATGGCGAAGCAGCCCTTGTTGATCATCAGGAAATAGTTGCACTCCGTCTTGTGCATCTTCAGCGCCGGCAGATGCAGGCCTTCGCGCAGGATCTCCTTCAGGCTCCCGGCGAAGGTCACCGAGGCCTTGAAGAGTGCCCGCTGCTCCAGCTGCTTCTCCGTCTTCGCGTCGTGGAAGTCGCGCGGCTTCGTCCGCACGCACCACTGTCCGCGCCACATATATCCCACCACGTTGCCCACGCGCCCGCGGTAGCCCCCATGAATACCATCTGTCTGCTTTGCCATAGTTCTGTCTTTTAACGGCTAATTAATCGAATTAAACGAATTAAGCTTATTCACTGTATTTTATTTATTTCAGCGGTGTTGACTCACTTCATTAGATTAATTCTAAGGTGTTCGCAGGCTTTGCCACATCGCCCCTTGCGGGGGTGCGCAGGTTAATCTCCGGCTAATTACTCGAATGCCGCGGCGCTTCGCTGCGGCTGGCTGGCGCATCCCGATGGTAGACCAAGATTTGCCGTAGGCCTTTTAGTGTCATTCGCCTGTAATTGTGCTGCGTAGCCATTAGTTTAATCAGTAAAACTCACTTTTGAAATTATATTATTTATTTTCTCTAACGTTATTTTCTTTTAATTATTATTTACTATCGTAAATTTTCTTTAAAAGTAGATAAGAATATTAGTAGAATATGATAAAAAGATGATTCTATAGATTAAGCACTTACAAGGTGCAAAAAATAGCGGCCGGCATTCGCCGGCCGCCTAACTTTTTAGAGATTCCTTTGAAATTACAATTCCTTAAAAGACATGATGGACGATTCAAGTTTGTCGGCGAGCTTCGAAATGCTAGTACCTATTTTAGAAACCTCGTTTTTCTTTGCGGACGCGCATCATTCTTTCGCTGAAGCCGCCTTGGTCGACGAAGTCTTTCTCTAGGCGTTCTAACTGTTTGAAGAGCAGGTAGTCGGCCTGCTTGATTAACACGATGGCCATATTGGCGATGGTCTCTGGGGGACGTGAAGAACACAGATTCATGAAATATTCTGCATCGCTGTGTTCACGTCCCAGCTGACGCATGGTTTCCAGCTCCACGGAGCCTTCTTCCCATTGGCGATGTCCGCGTGTGCGGAGGTAGTCGATGTAATCTTCCAGCAACTCTTGCAGGCTGGCCTTTGCCACATTCACCAGCTTTATCTCCGTCTTCGCGGAAGTGGCGGAGGCCGCCGACCCCTCGATGATATTCTGCTTGCCGCTACGCGCAGCCTGCACCATCTGGTCGACGGTGCGATCCCCTTTCTGCAGGTAGGTGCTGCAGAAATAGAACGTTATCTCGTAAATAACCTCGGTCTTCTGGTAGGAAAGGAGTTTGCGGTAGTTTCCGGTGGGACGGATTAGTTTTTCCATAATTTTGTTTTTTTAGGGGGGTGTTTTTTTTTAGGGTCTTTAAGGTCTTTAGGGACTTTAAGGTCCTTAGGGTCTTTAGGGTCTTTAGGGTCTTTAGGGTCTTTAAGGTCTTTAAGGTCTTTAGGGTCTTTAAGGTCTTTAGGGTCTTTAAGGTCTCTAAGGTCCTTAGTGTCCTTAGGGTTTTTAGCCTTCGAAGGTGAAGCTTAGCATGAAGGTGCGGGTGGAGAGGTTGTCGAAGGCGCGGATGTAGACGTCTGGGTCTTCGACTTTCAGGTCGACGAGGCCGAAGGTCATCTTGAGATCGATGGCGAATTTGACATAACGGAGAAAGACGTCGAAGCCCAAGCCGAGACTGTAGCGGAAGTCGTGGGGCTCGAGGCGTATGATGCTTTGGTCGGTGCGGTTGCGGTTCTTGCGGAGGGAGGCGAAGTCGAAGCCGTAACTGATGCCGGCGGTGATGTAGGGACGGAAGTTGTTGTAGCGCACGGCGCGGAATTTCAGCTCGAGGGGCAGGTCGCCGTAGACGGACTCTACGTTGCGCTTGAGTTCGGCAAGGCGGTGGGTCTCGAGGTAGGAGGGCTCCCAGGAGTAGGATACCTCGCGGGTGACGAGGGTGACGCCGGGCAGGAGGCGCAGGTTGAACCAATCGTTGAGGCGCAGGTCGCCGATGACGGCGATATGGAAGCCTGGGGCGAAGTAGGAGGTGGTGCCCTGCAGGGTCTGGCGGAGCTGCTCGTCGTCGGAGAACTCGAGGTCGAACTTGGAGTTGGTATAGCCCACCTGGATGCCGTAGTGCAGCAAGCGGGAGTCGAACTGGCTCAAATTCCCTATTTGGGCAGTGGAATTAAAAGACAAGAAAGACAAAAAAGACAAAAAAAGAATGTGTTTTTTCATTTTGTTTTTTCTTGTTTTTTCTTGTCTTTGAAAAATAATAGAACTTTGTCTTCTATTCGGTTATCTCTCCGCGGAGGGATTGGGAGAGGCGGGTTTTGACGTGTTCTTTGTCGTTGGGGTATTCGCCGAGGAGGCACATCATCTTGGCGATGGCGGCCTCGATGGTGATGTCGCCGGCACCGATAACGCCGATGCGGTCCATGTCGCAGCTGGCGGCGTACTGGCGCATCTTGACGGCGCCGGCCTTGCACTGCGTGACGTTGAGGATGATGATGCCGCGCTGGATGGCGTCGTCGAGGGCGTTGATGAACCACTCGTCGGTGGGGGCGTTGCCGGAGCCGTAGGTCTCGATGACGACACCTTGCAGCTCGGGGGTGTGGAGCACGGCGTTGACGACCTCGGGGCCGATGCCGGGGAAGAGTTTCAGTATCGCCACGCGGGTGTCGAAGTGCTTGCGCACCTGCAGTGGCTCGGTGGGCATGGGCTGGAAGAGGTGTTCTTTGAAGGAGATATTGATGCCTGCCTTGGCCAGCGAGGGGTAGTTGTAGCTCTCGAAGGCGTCGAAGTTCTCGGCGTTGATCTTGGTGCTGCGGTTGCCGCGGTAGAGGTGGCTCTCGAAGAAAATGCACACCTCGGGGATGGTGACGAGGCGTGTGGAGGCGACCTCGAGGGCGCAGATGATATTCTCGCGGCCGTCGGAGCGCAGCATGCCCAGGGGCAGTTGGCTGCCGGTGAAGACGATGGGCTTGGCCAGGTTCTTGAACATGAAGCTTAGGGCCGAGGCGGTATAGGCCATGGTGTCGGTGCCGTGGAGCACCACGAAGCCGTCATAGCTGTCGTAGTGGCGCTCGATGATTTCTGCTATCTCCACCCACAGGGCGGGCGTCATGCAGGAGGAGTCGATGATGCTGGGGAGCGTCACAGAGTCGATGCCGTACTGGCAGTGCTTGAGCTGCGGCACGGCGTCGTAGATGCGGTCGAGAGCGAAGGGGTGCAACGAGCCGTTCTCGTCCTGCACCATACCGATGGTGCCACCCGTATAGACGATAAGAACTTTGTTCTGTTTCATATCGTCTATAACGAGGGTAAGGCTTTTTTATTGTGCCCGGTGGCTTGTGCGGCTCTTATTTTTCAGTTTTCATTCTTCCCCCTCGGGCACGTATTCGTCGTAGAGGGAGTGGTAGACCTCGTAGCGGCGCATGGAGAGTTTGCCGTTGCGGATGGTGAAGAGTCCCACGGTGAGGCTCTCGGGGGCGCCGTGCATGTGGCAGAATTCTGGACCGTCGGGACCTTCGAAGGCGATGACGGTGCCGGGGAAGTATTCGCCGCCGTCGTCGGCATTCCAGGTGGGTCCGAAGACGTTGTCGTAGTAGCCCTCCACGGGGTAGGAGTAGACCTTGCCGTCGACGGTGAAGACCTCGAGAGCCAGGGCCAACTGCGTGGTGTCGCCGTACTCTCCGATGACGGTCTTCCACGGACCTTTGAACTGGAGGATGCCGTAGCCGTAGCGGTCGTTGTACTGCATGAGACGGCTGCGCTCCGCTTTCATGTTGTATTGCTTCTCGAGCTGTTTGATGACCTTGTCGGAGAGAGGTTTGACTTCGTCGTAGGTGGCGTTGAGGAAGACGAGGTAGTGGGCTACGCAGTCTTTATAGCGTACCTTGACCTTGGAGAACTCGTTGGTGCGCAGGGCGATGGCGCCTTTGCGGGAGAAGACGGAGTAGTCGTTCGATGCTTCGTTCCAGGTGAGGCTGATGCTGTATTCGTTGCCCTTGATGTCTTTGCCGACGAGGTCGGCGGCACCGCTGCTGAAGGTGGTGGCGGTATAGAAGACGGTGCCGTCCCAAAACTTGTCGCCGTTCTGGATGGGCTGGGCGGAACAAATTGAGAATTGAAAATTGAAAATTGAAAATAAGATGGTGAGGAGGATTAGGGAGTGAAAGGGAGTGAGAAGGAGTGAAAGGACAAATGATTTTTCATGACTGTTATTTTTACTTTTTACCTTTTACTTTAAAATACACGCCGGTGACGTTGTCCCAGCGGCCGTTGCACATGGCGGTCTCGGGGTCTTCTGTCAGGTTCTTGATGACCACGAAGTCAGTGAAGAAATGGACGCTGATGGAGTAGCCGCATTCGTTGGCGTTGTCGTAGTTGAAGTTGTTGTAGGTGTATGCTATCAGTTCGGCGGGCCGGTCGGCGGCGCTCTTGAGGTAGGAGCCTTGCAGTTTGTTGATGACCTCGAAGCGCACCTTGTGGTCGCCTGCCAGGCGGAAGGTGGCGTGGCCCTCCTTTAGGGTGTTCGACGTGCGGTCCCACTGGTGGAAGGCATACTCGCCGTCGATGGCTTCCTCTTTGGCATAGTCCCAATGGCTGTTGGAGGATGTCCCGATGTACTCCATGTTCTTCATCTCGTAGACCTGTCCGGTCTTGGGGTTGGTCCAGGAACCTGAGGTGAGGATGGGCTCGTTGTAGGTGGTGTCGTCGATGGCCAGGCGGAGGCAGCCGGTGACGGTGCCGTCGGGCAGATACTCGTCGAGGAAGTACTCGTCGCCGCTCCATGTCCCCACCAGCAGGATGGGTTTGGGGTTCTTCCTGCCGAGGTAGATGATCTCGCCTACGGCGACACCGTCGTCGTTGACGGCGAAGTCGATGGAGACGTTGATCTTGTCGCCCAGGGTGCCCTCGAAGCGGAAGTCGGCGATGACATCGGCCCGGCAAAATGAAAATTGAAAAATGAAAAATGAAAATAGGAGGATGGAGAGGAGGAAGTGAGAGGGAGTGAAGGGGAGTGAGAGGGAGTGAAAGGACAAATGATTTTTCATAGTGTATAATCTTTAATAACCCTTTACTTTACAAACTTGCTGCCGTCCCAGGTGAGCTTCTTCGTCACCTTGCCTTTGTCGGTCTGGAAGACGAACTCGATGGTCTTACCCTGGCGGGGCAGGTTGCGGTAGGAGCCGGTGGTGCCGTCGGGGGCTTCCACCTGGTCGCCCAGTTCGAAGGCATACTTGAAGCTGAGCTTGTGGCTGTCGTTGTCGTACCAGTAGAAGGTGAGGCCTGTGAGCTCGGTGTCGACGGGACGCCCGTTCACGAGTACCGACACGTTCTCGCCCACCAGCTTGTGCTTGCCGTCGGCGCAGTTCCAGTAGCAGTACTCGATATATACCTCCTCGCCCTCGTCGAATGTGGCGTCGTAGCGTACATATCCGTTCTTGGTGTCGACGGTGATGCGTCTGTCCTTAGGTAGGGCTTTCCCGCTGAGGTGCTTTTTCCATACAGAGGCCATGGCGCCGAGGGCTTCGCCGAGACCCTCGCGCGAGAGGATGGCGGAGACGAAGTCGCTGATTTCAGGCTTCTTGCCTTTGAAGGGTACGACGAAGGAGTCGTCTTGCGACTCGCCGAGCTTTTCCATCAGATGGTGGGCGAGGTCGACCTTGTCGAAGACAGGCTGCATACCGTTCCAAGGGAAGTGGTGGGCGTAGATGAGGGGTAGGTCGTACTCGATGATTCGCAGCTCCTTGCCTTCTTGAGGGAGCCAGTGGGAGATCTGGCTGCCGGCGCTCTTGCGGTGGAAGTCGGAGAGGATATTGGGCTCGGGGGTCAGACGTTTGGCCTGTGCGTCGTAGTCGTAGAAGCACACCACCTCGAGCTCGGGGTCGGTGGGCTTGCCTATCATGACGGCGAAGAGCTTGTGGCCGTTGCTGCGGTTCCAGATGCAGGCCTGCATGTAGAGGCCGTCGGTGCCGCCGTTGTCGACTTCGGCGTAGCCGTTGGTGGCGTCGATGGTCACATAGTAGCCCGCCTCGGGGTCGAGGACCTTGTGGTCGAGTCCCTGCTCCATCACGCTGCAGGCGTCGCGGGTGACGTAGGTGGGCCAGGTCTGGTGGAAGGCCTCCAGCAGGATGCCTATGCTGCCGTTGACGACATTCTCGATGGGCTTGGTCTTCCATCCCTTCTCGATGTCGTCGATAAAGACATCTTTTTGCTGCGCCTGCAGGCAGGTGCCTGCTGCCAGCATCAACAAGGTGATAAGGATTTTTTTCATGGCTGTTTTGATTTTGGTTGAACCCTTGTCCTATAAAAAAAAGCTCAAGTACTCACGCATTCAAGCAATCAAGCACTCAAGCATCTTTTTTTTGTTGTCCCACCAGGACTCGAACCTGGGCAAGCAGAACCAAAATCTGATGTGCTACCATTACACCATGGGACAATCACTTTCTTTCTCTCGAAAAAGCGTGCAAAAGTACGCGTTTTTTCCGATATGGCCAAATTTATTTTTTATCCGACTGAGAATCAATTTTAACGTGAGAGGTACTTAATTCTGTGTACGACTGCGTATGCTGTACGCAGGGCCGATATAGAGATACTCAGGTAGCTCGGCCAGTCCTCGTTGCGCCAGGCTTCGCGCTTGCGCTTCTCCGTTGGTTCGACATAGATGATGTCGTTCTGCTGGAGGTAGTAATAGGGCGAGTCGAATATCTCCTTGCGGGTGAGGTCTACGGTGTCGACAGTCTCGGAGTCGACGCCGGTGCGTATCACCAGGACGTTGGTGCGGAGGCCGTTGATGGTCACGTCGCCCGCCTGCGCCAGCGCTTCGAAGATGGTCAGGCGGCTGCCGTCGGCCTCGATAAGTTTGGGCTCCGCCACCTCGCCGATGACCGTGACATGGAAGTTCAGCAGGTTCACCGTCACCACGGGGTCGGTGACATAGCCCTCCTCGATCAGGCGCGACTCAATCTCGCGGGCCAGCTGTGTGCGGGTCTTGCCCCCCGCCTGCAGGCGCCCCAGCATGGGGAACATGATCTGTCCCGTTTGCGACACGAGGTAGCCTTTGACATCCCCTGGAGAGTAGTACAGCTTGTTGCTCTCCTCGTTGAAATGCTTCACCGAGGCGGGGTTCTGACTGCTCACGGAGATGTACAGCTGGTCGTTGGGGAAGATGGTGGCGTCGAAGTTGTTCGTGATGGGCATCGGCGTGTTGTGAGGCGCATCGGCGACATAGAGATAACGCTCATTGCTCCCACAGCTGATGAGGAGCAGGGAGGTGAGGAGTACGGATGTTAGGAGGCGTCTCATGGTGATTCTATTATTATTTACCCAATTCTCAGTTTTTCTTCTGCCACGGCATGGTGGGGAGGTCGATGGACTTGAAGGCCGAGAAGAAGGCGTTGGAGGAGGTCTTCTCCTTGCCATAGATGTCGGCGATGAGGTCCTTGTATTTCTCCATCAGCGGTGCGCGGCGCAGCTTCAGGGTGGGGGAGAGGAAGCCGTTGTTGGGGTTCCAGTCGTCCACCACGAGGCGGAACAACTTGATCTGCTCATGCGGCGCCAGCGTCTTGTTATAGCCGTCGAGCACTTTACGGAACTTGTCGTGTACCTGGGGCAGAGAGATGAGCTCCGCATTGTCGCGGTAGTGCAGCTTGTACTTCAGCGCCCAGAAGTGGAGGGTGTTGAAGTTGGGGCTGATGATGGCGGCGGCGCATTTCTCGTTCTCGCCGATGACCATCACCTGCTCGATGTATTCGCTTCCGCGCAGCATGTTCTCTATCAACTGCGGTGCCACATACTTACCTGCCGAGAGTTTGAAGATGTCTTTCTTACGGTCGGTGATCTTCAGGTATTTGCCGTCGACCATCGTACCGATGTCGCCCGTATGGAACCAGCCGTCGGGCTCGATGACCTGGGCGGTGTATTCGGGGTCTTTGTAGTAACCCAGCATGACATGGGGGCCGCGAGTCAGTATTTCGCCATCGTCGGCGAATTTTACCTCCACTCCGCTCAGGATGGGACCTACTGTACCGATACGGACCAGCTTGTCCACAGGGTCGTTTACGGCTATGACCGGCGAGGTTTCACTCATTCCATAGCCTTCATAGATGTTTATTCCTGCAGCGGCGAACACTCGTACCATCTCGGGCTGGATGGAGCTTCCTCCCGTGATGACAATCAGGCGCTTTCCACCGAATTTCTCGCGCCACTGACTATAGACAAGTTTGTCAAGTATCTTTTGGTTTATTTGATAGAGTGGGGAGAATTTGCGTAGGCCGCTGTAGTCGTAGCGTCGACCATGGCTGAATGCCCAATCATATATCTTTTTCTTGATGCCTGAAAAGTCTTTGCCTGCGGCGTAGAGTTTGTCGTAGACCATTTCCAGCACTCGGGGTACTGCACAGAATCCATCGCCCTTGATTTCCAGCATGTTTTGTTGGATGGTACCAAGGCTTTCGGCATAGTAGATGCTGACGCCTTTCACTTGCCAGTGATAGTTCAGCGAGCGCTCATAGATATGGTTTAAGGGCAGGAACGAGAGGGCACGGCAGTTGCTGTCCATGGGGTTCACTTTGGCGTGGGCCAGGAAGTTGGAGCATAGGTTACGGTGGCTCAGCATCACACCCTTAGGCAAACCTGTGGTGCCGCTGGTATAGATCATGGTCATCCAATCGTCGGGCTTTATTTCGCGTTTGCGACGCTCAATTTCGCCCATCCATTTGTCTCGGTTGGCGATACCCAGCTTCAGGATTTCCAGCGTGCGGTGTTCGCCGTCGATGCTCGCCAAGGTGTAAACCTGCGGCATCGGGTCCAACTGTTCCAGTGCCGGACGCAGACGTCCCAGCAGCACTTTCGTGCTGACAAATACTGCCGCCGCTTCGCTGTGCTTCAGGATGTGCACATAGGCATCGGTGTTTAGCGTGGGATAGATGGGTACGTGAATCATGCCGCACATGGCCAGGGCCATGTCGATGAAGTTCCACTCGGGGCAGTTGCCGCTCATCGTCACCACTTTGTCGCCCTCTTTCAGTCCCATCTCGCAGAGACCATAGGCCAGATAATGAGCGTATTTATAATAATCGTGCGAGCTATATTTTACCCACTCGCCGTTCACTTTACCCGCCAGGATGTCGTCCTTGGGATACTGCTCCACGAGGTGGTCCAGCAGGTCGAAAGTGCGTGTGATTTCTACCATGTTTAGAATAGTTGTTTAGTATCGTTTTAAAAATGCAAAAGTACACACTTTTTCCGACATGGCAAAAAAAATGTTAAAAAATTCTTAAAAAAGTACTGTTCAATCCATCATTCCGCTCTTGCGGAGGAAGGCGAGGAGGTCGGCGCTGATGGCCTCGTTCTGGGCGCGAGGGTAGCGCTTGGTGGTGAAAATCTCGCAGTAGTTGCGGGTGCCGTTCTCGCGGACCATCTGCTGGTTGAAGGGGTCGTTGTCGCGCACTTTGTGGCTTGCAATCAGCTCCTCGTCGGAGGGCACATGGTAGGTCTCGTGATGCAGTACGGCATCCGTCCCGAGGCGCTCGCTCATGCGGCCCTCCTCGTCGGGATGGCCCATGGCGATGGCGATGACGGGCACCACCCCTTTGGAACAGTTCAACAACTCAGCAATCTTCTCGGTGTTGTAGTTGACGGTGCCGAGGTAGCAGAACCCCAGACCCTTGGCCTCGGCGGCTACGCAAATGTTCTGCGCGAAAAGCGAGGCGTCGACGAGGGCCGAGATGAACCACAAGAGGTTGCCGTAGGGCTCGTCGCACTGGTTGACACGGCAGTACTGGTGGTAGCGGGCCACGTCGGTGCAGACGGTCAGCCACAACGGTGCCGTAGCGCACTGGCCGAAGTGCAGTCCGCAGAGTTCGGTGCGCAGCGGCTCCTCTTGTGTTGCAATGACGCTGTAAAGCTGCATGTTGCCAGTGTTCGAGGCCCGAAGACCGCAGTTTACTATTTCCTCCAGGAGGGCAGGGCTGACCTTCTCGTTGGTGAATTTACGTATCGAACGGTGATTCTTCATCACCTGAATAGCATCCATTTCCATGTCTTTTATGTGCTTTTTGTATTGCTTGAATCAAGAAATCGGGTTGCAAAAATACGAAAAAAAAGGATAATCTGAGGTAAAAAATGGAGAAAAGCAGCTCTCTGTGCAGCATTTTGGCTTTTTTCGTGTCTATATAGATGAAACCATGTAAAACAAAATCTACAAGCAATGACAAAAGATCTTTTGCTGTGCGGCTTTTTTATGGCTGCTGTCGCGCTGACTTCCTGTAGCAAGGAGTATCAGTGCAAGACTCGTGTTGACAATCCCTGTCCTTGGTGCGGGGTGGATAATCCCGTGAAGGAGAACCCCTGGTTGAAGCGTACTATCGAGAAAACCTGTGAGATGCGCATGTTTTTGCGGGTGTATGTGTGCACCATGAACGACGGCAGGCAGGCTTTCTTCCTCATCGATCCCGGCATCGATGACGGCTACGAGTGCCTGCATAACTGCCAAGGTGAACTGATTGGTTATAGAGGCGGCATTGCCGGTAGAGTGGAAGGCGACTGGAGTGTCAACTGGGGTACCTTAAGGCTGATTTATGAAATATAAATTAAAAAAGGAATCCCCGCGCAAAAGCGCGGGGATTCCTTTTTGTTGTATCTTACGGTAGGTTAGAGTGAAACACCTCCGTCGACGCAGATGACCTGGCCGGTGATGTAATCGGAGAGGTCGCTGCCGAGGAAGAGCGAGGTGCGGGCGATGTCGAGGTCGGTGCCGCCGCGGCGCAGCGGAATCTCGGCGAGCCACTTGTCATGGGCTTCCTTGGGCATGGCCTGAGTCATGGCCGACTCGATGAGGCCGGGAGCGATGGCGTTGACGCGGATGCCGCGCGAGCCGACTTCCTTGGCGAGGCTCTTGGTGAAGCCCAGGATACCGGCCTTAGAGGCCGAGTAGTTGCACTGGCCGGCGTTGCCGTTGACGCCCACCACCGAGGCGGTGTTGATGATGGAACCCGAGCGCTGCTTGAGCATCATCGGCGTGAAGGCCTTGCAGAAGTTGAAGACCGAACGCAGGTTGACTTCGATGACGAGGTCCCAGTCCTTGGGCTGCATGCGCAGCAGCAGGTTGTCGCGCGTGATGCCGGCATTGTTGACAAGGATGTCGAGGCGTCCATAGGTGTTCTGCACCGTCTCGGCGACTTTGAGGGTCTCTTCGTAGTCGGCGGCATTGCTGGCGATGAACATCGACTTGGGGCTGAATTTCTGCAGCTCGGCGAGGGTCTCGCGGCTGCTGTCGTTCTCCTGGATGTCGGTGAAGATGACGGTGGCACCCTCTTCGGCGAAGAGGAGGGCGGTGCGGCGACCGATGCCGCGGGAACCGCCGGTAACAAGGGCTATTTTGTCTTTTAAGATATTCATATCGTATTATTTTGTTGGGTTATCAATCAGGGCAAATGTCAGTTCTCCGGAGCAGCATACTTTGCCGTTCACCGAGGCTTTGGCGTCGACAAAGAAAATCATACCGCGGCGGTTGGTGATGTGGGCGCGGAGCTCCATGACGTCGCCTGGACGTACGGGCTGGCGGAAACGCACGTTGTTGATGCCGCTGTATAGCGGGGTGCGGCCCACGAGTTCGTCGCGCACGAGGATGCACGAGGCCTGTGCCATGATTTCGCATTGGATGACGCCGGGCACCACGGGATTGCCGGGGAAATGGCCCTGCAGGAAGAACTCGTCGCCACGCACATGGTAGTGTGCGATGGCTTCCTCGCCTTCCATGACCACGTCGTCAATGAGCAGCATCGGCTCGCGGTGAGGCAGGAAGGTCTTGATGTCGTCTCTGTTAAGTACTTTCATGATTTTTCAATTTTAAATTTTACGCAGTGCCACGGTGGAGTTCTGACCACCGAAGCCGAAGGTATTGCTGATGGCGATGTCGGCCTGGTACTGGCGGGCGGTGTGAGGCGTGTAGTCGAGGTCGCACTCGGGATCGGGCTCGTCGAGGTGGATGGTCGGCGGGATGATGCCTTCCTTCAGTGCCAGGGCGCTGATGATCAGTTCGACGGCACCCGTGGCGCCGAGCATGTGACCATGCATCGACTTGGTACTGCTGATGACGGCCTTGCGTGCCTCTTCCTCGCCGAGGGCTTTCTTGATGGCGGCAGTCTCGCCCTTGTCGTTGAGGGGCGTGCCGGTGCCGTGGGCGTTGATATAGAGTTTCTCGCCAGCCTTGAAACCAGCTTCTTCGAGGGCCAGACGCATCGACTCGGCGGCGCCGCGTCCCTCGGGGTGGGGGGCAGTGTAATGGTGTGCGTCGCAGGTGTTGCCGTAGCCGCAGACTTCGGCATAGAGCTTGGCGCCGCGACGTTTGGCAAGTTCCTCGCTCTCGAGGACGAGGATGCCGGAGCCTTCGCCGAGGACGAAGCCATGACGGCGGCTGTCGAAGGGCAGTGAGGCGGCCATAGGATCCTCGGAAGTGGTGAGGGCTTTCATGTTGTTGAAGCCGCCGATAGCCATCTCGCAGACGGCAGCCTCGGCACCGCCGGTGATGACGGCGTCGGCACGGCCCTCGTGGATGAGACGGTAGGCTTCACCGATGGAGTGGGTGCCTGTGGCGCAGGCCGTCACGACGGGCAGGTTGGGGCCTTGGGCGTTGTAGGTGATGGCGATGTTGCCGCCGGCGATATTCGAAATCATTTCGGGGATGAAGAGAGGCGAGATGCGGCGGAGGCCGTACTGCATCATATTCGAGTGTTCGCGCTGGAAGGTCTGGATGCCGCCGATGCCGCTACCCACGGCTACGCCGAGGCGGCGCGGGTCGACGTCCTCGCCCACCTTCAGGCCACTGTCCTGCATGGCCTGGGCGGCAGCAGAAAGGGCATAGAGGGCGTAGAGGTCGTTGTGGCGGATCATGGTTTTATCAATGCCGTAGTCTTCGGGGTGGAAGTCCTTCACCTCGGCAGCGATTTTCACAGGGAGGTCGGTGGCGTCAATCTTCTTGATGAAATCGATGCCGCAGGCGCCGTTCTTGATGTTGTTCCACAGCGTCTCAACATTATTTCCAAGGGGGGTTATGCAACCCACGCCAGTAATGAATACTCTGTTCATTTTTGTTATATTTATTTTATATTGTTTTCTTTATTATATATATGGGCTGATTCAATTAGTATCTCATTACGGCGGCGCTGGTGACGAAGCCGGCACCGAAGCCGTTGAAGACCATGAGGTCGCCGCGTTTCACTTTGCCCTCGCGCACAATCTCGTCGAGGAGTATGGGAATGCTGGCCGAAGAGGTGTTGCCACGGTATTCGATATTGTGGTGGAAGCGCTCGTCGGGCAGGTCGAAGTTCTGTTTGATGGCGTCGACGATACGCATGTTGGCCTGATGGAGGAGGTAGTGGTCGATGTCCTTGAGCTCGAGGCCGGCCTTGGCCACCACGTCGCGGATGTCGCGCTGAGCCGAGGTGACGGCGTTTCGGAATACCTCGCGGCCTTTGAGCTGCATGGCCTTGTGGGTGTCGATGCCTTCTCTGGTCTCGTAGGGGGTGGGTTCGCAGGGGAGGCGGTAATAGATGACGTCGGGCATGGGTGTCGAGGTGAGCGTGCTGGCCAGGTAGTTGTCGCCTTTACCGAGCACCATGGCACCGGCACCGTCGCCAAAGAGCACACAGGTCTCGCGCTGGTTCCAGTCGACCATGCGTGTTACCTCCTCGGCGCAGATGTAGAGGATGCGGTTGGCGCGACCGGTCTCGAGGAAGGCGTCGCAGATGTCGAGGCCGTAGACGAAGCCGGCACAGGCCGAGTTGAGGTCCATGGTGGGACAGTTGGGTCCTTTGATTCCGAGGAATCCCTGGACGAGGCTGGCCAGCGAGGGAGTGACGTAAACATTGCAGACGTTGTGGCAGATGATAAAGTCGATGTCCTCGGGTACCAGGCCTGCTGCTTCGATGGCACGCTGGCCGGCGAGGGCGGCGATCTCTTCAAATCTTTCGTCGGAGATTATTTGTCGTGATTTGATTCCGGTGCGGGTAGTAATCCATTCGTCGCTCGTATCGAGAAACTCGGACAACATGTCGTTGGTGACCGTTTTTCTCGGCAGAGCACTTCCTGTTCCAAGTATTTTCATGTTAATTTTTATTAATTTTCGGGATGCAAAGAAACGTCAAAAAGCACAAACGTAAATGTTAATTTAAGTAAATTGCACAATAAGTTGGGTAAAGTAGCGTTATTTTGGGTGAAATTTGATTATTTTGGGTAAAAAAATGTTAAATGAATAATGACGCTACGTTAAATATAATGATGATTTGCCGCTATTTGGCGCGCGGCAGTTCTATTTTCCTTTTTTTGGCCATTAGCCTTCTCATGGCTGTGGTTCTTGTGGTGTTTCTTCAGCCAGTAGGTATTCTCTCTCATACCACCCAGACTTCGTCGCTCTCGCCACTGGCGCAGGTGGCGCTCATTACCATTGCGGGCTACCTTACGGTGCTTCTCAGCCGTCTCATCCTTTTCCTTGTGGCCCGACATAACGCACTCGCACCCATGGCTTTCGGTCTCTGGCTTTCCATAGAGCTGATGGTTTGTGTGGCATTGGCGGTCTTTTTCGCCTGGATTGTGAGTGGCTGTGGCCCGGTGAAGATAGGTCCTCTGGCAGGTGACATGTTACTTGGAAATATCGGTATCTTTCTGTTCCCTAATATTATAGCCTTTCAGGACTTCCGTATCCACGAGCTAAAGTCGCAACTGCGTCAGACGGCTGTAATTCAGCAGACGTCACAGCCGTCGCCCCGTCTTCCAGACCAGCATATTAATTTCTATGAGCGCGGCGGCAGGTTGGCACTTTCCACTCGCTGTTCCAATGTCCTTTATATTGAGGCGGCCGACAACTATGCCAATATACATTATATCAATGAGGGTAAAGAGGACACCTTTATCCTGCATAACTCATTGAAGGATATTGAGAAGGATTGTCTTGCGCTGGGTATGCTCCGTTGTCATCGCGGCTATATGGTCAATGTGGAGAATGTCAAGTTGATGCGTAAGGAGCGCGGCGGCCTCCTGCTCGAGATTAACCAGACGTCGCGTACCATACCTGTCTCGAAAAGCTATGCCTCCGATGTCATCCGTTTCTTCTCCGCCAGCAATGCATCGGCTCCGCTGTCAGGCCCCATTCCTGTTATATAGGAGTGATGGGGTGTGTTGGGGGAGTGAGAGTGAAGTGATGGTGGAGTGAGAGGGGTGTGGAGGGGACAATACATTTTTGATTATAAAAAACTATAATAATGCAGTTTAGACTAACCTATCAGGAAATTAGTGACTTGATAGCCCGTAAGGCGGGCCGTTCTATCCCTGTAATCTATGGTGGACCGCATACGGTCCGTATCTCCTATGACGTGAATGTGTTCTTTAAGAGTGCCAATATTGGCCTCGACTTGACGGTCGACGAGGTCGACGAGGAGGGTAATATCTACCTCTCCTACAATGGCGGCATGGGTATTGACTTTATGATTCGCACGGCTTTGAACCAGGCCAAGAACCAGCCTGGCGGCGACATGCTCGACATCCTGCCCGACAACCGCATCATGTTCAATCTCTCCAAGGCCACGCAGAGTGCTGCCGCCTCGCAGGGCGAGGGTATGCCGATGGGCAGCCTGTTCGATCATATACGCCTGCGCGACATCAGCTTCGACGAGCAGTTCGCCATCATCGATTTTGAGCCTAAGGGTATCTAGGCGTTGTGGTATTTCTCGTGGTGGAGGATGGTGAAGGCGCGGTAGAGCTGTTCTATGAAGAAGAGCCTCACCATCTGATGGTTGAAAGTCATCTGGGATAGCGACACCTTGTGCTGCGCCGCGGCATAGACTGCCGGCGAGAAGCCGAAGGCACCTCCGATGACGAAGGCCAGTGTGCGTGTGCCACCGTTCATTTGTTTCTGTAGATACTCGGAGAATCCCACCGATGTGTACTCCTTGCCGTGTTCGTCTAGGAGTACCACGGTGTCCACTTTCTCCAGCTGCTTCAGTATCAGTATTCCTTCTTTCTCTTTGATCTCCGCGGGCTGTGCCTTTCCCATGTTCTTCAGCGCCGGGATGACCACCAATTCGAAGTCGCAGTAGTGTTTCAGCCGTCCGACATACTCGTCAATGCCTGTCTGGAGGTAGGGGGTGTCTGTCTTGGAGACGACGATGAGTTTGATGTTCATGGCTATTCGAATTTGAGGATGATGAAGGGGGCAAGCCAGCGTGTCTTGGAGAGGCGCAGCAGGCGGTTGAGCAGTCTGGCTGCGAGGCTTTTGAGCCCTTTCTGGTGGCAGTTGTAGAACCCATTGAGGAGGGTGACATGACGTGGCGCGGCGATTTCCTGGTATTTTTCTAGGGAGAGGATACGTTCTGTCCAACTGCCTGTAGCGGGGTCACAGGTGTTGGGATAAGGGTACGGAGGTTGGATGTCGTCGAGCGAGGAGAGGAGGGCGCTGTCGATGTCGGCATAGGTGTAGCCGCGGGTGGCGATAGCCCACAGGAGGGGTTCGCCGAAGGAGAAGTCCGTCCGTTTCCCCTTTATGTAGTTCATGCGTTGGTCAAAGAATCCAGGGTTGTCGCCATAGCCGAGTTCGTCGTTCTTCATGATGCCTTCCAGACGGCGTTTTACCCAAGGGTTGTAGGGTGTGGAGGCGGTGGAGAAAACCATGTCCAGTTGTGGGTTGAGGGAGTAGAGGGTGCTGAAGAAGGGCTTGAGGCGGTAGATGTGCTCGATGACGTCGATGCCGACGAGGGCGTCGGGGACAATATTGTGTTGGTCGCTCCACTCTTTCAGGGTCTCCTGGTCGCCGGTGAGGATGGTGTCGGGTCCGAAGCCTATCAGTCTGGAGAGTGCGCTGACGGTCTTCGCGGCTTCGGGGTTGTGGTCGATATAGATGACATTCGGGATGCCACGCTCCTTGGCCAGGAGGCTCATGAATCCATGGCCCCCGCCATAGTCTACGAGAATGCTTGGGGACAGGAGGTCGAGGGCGCGGTTGCAGATGTCGAGGTAGTAGTCCAGGATGGGTAGCAGCAATTTGATGTAGTTACGACTGTAGTCGCTGATATCAAGGGCGCTGTAATCGATGCGGCGTAGGGTTACTGCTAGGTTCATCGGTCGAGAATCAATTGTAGCATCCGCGGACGGAAGCGGGAGACTTCAAAGAAGGGGGTCTGGGTGGTGCCGAAGGTGCGATAGAAAAGTTCCAATCCAGGCTCTATGCTACCCTCGAAATCAAATGCTTGCGTGAGAGTGGATAAGTGTTTCAGCACTTGCCACATGAGGTAGGTCATGGCGTTGGTGGGCGCTTTCTCGCCGATGGCGAGCAGCAGGCTGTATCCGCAGCGGTCGTCGAAAGCCACAAACCAGGTAGCCTGTAGGGCGCCATCGTCCGAGCGTAACCCCCAAAGGAGTCCTTGCCCACGGCCGATGGCGGTAGTGCATACGTTTTCGATGAGTCTTTCGGGGATGAGGTCTCTTTCGCCGCGTCGTTCATAGTAGGCTTTGTGGAATGCAATAAATTCCTTTAGGTCAATGTTTTTTTCTATTCTGCATAGGCTCTCAACCTCTTCCATGTGGCGACGGCGTACCCGTGAGGCATGCTGAAACAGGCTATCGGGGTCGGCGATGGAAGGGAAGCGGTAGGTGTAGCGTGTGGACTGTCTGTAGCCAGCCCAATGGAAGGGCAGCCAGTCTGTGACGGTGGGGGAGAAGTGCATGATGCAGATATGAGCCTTCAGTGCGTTGAGCTGTGCCGCTAGGTCGCCGCCCACGCGATGCTCGAACTCGATACGGTCTACATTTTCGGGACAATTGTACCAGGGTCCGCAGAACTGCGTCAGCTGGGGCTGCAGGATATATTTCAGGCTGAATTTACGGCCGATGAGGTAGGGGAGAGCCCCTTCGATGCGACCGTCGCGTTCGCTGAGCAGCACGTCCCATTCCTTGCCCTTGCAGACGGTCTCCATCCACCAATATTGCTGAAACAGAGGGATTCGTGACCCCTCTGTCTCACATAGCTGACGATAGCGTTCCTTGTTCACTATTGTATCTTGATGCTCACGCGGTTGTTCTCGATGCGGCCCTCATAGGTGTCGTTGTCGCCAATGGGGTCGTCCTCACCTTTCACGTCAATCTCGATGCGCACGCCGTTGATGCCGCGCTGCATGAGGGCTTTCTTGACCTCGGTGGCACGCTGGCGCGAGATGCCGCTGATGTAGGCCTCGGTGCCTTGGTTGTCAGAGTAGCCGGTGAGTAGCACACCCTTGCTGTCGTTCTCCTTGAGGTAGTTGGCCACTTCATCGATGGTGACGAACCATGACTCGAGGATGGTGGCGTCATTGGGGAAGAACTTGATGTCGGGGAAGCTGCGCGAAGAGGTGTCGGTGGTGATGATGGCCTTTTTCTTGCTGCCGAAGTAGAGCAGTACGCCGGCATGGATGACGTCTTCGTCGCGCTGCTCGCTGTAGTAGTTGGAGCCTTTGAAGTAGCGGTAGTCAATCTCGGCAATCTTGTACTGGAACTTGTTGCGCATCTTTTTCTTGTTGCGCCAAGCCTCGAAGTTGTCGATGGCTTCTTTGGCCTCGGCGCGGCCCTGCATCACCAGCTGTTCACGTCTGGCAGGGTCGGTAATCTCGGGGTTCACGGCATAGAGGCAGCACAAGGTCATCGTGGCACGCGACACTTTCTCAAGGTAGTTGATTACGGGCTTGATGTCCTCGCTCCACGTATGGTCGTTGCCGGCGGTGAGGGTGAGGAAGTCTGTGTAGTCATAGGGAGAATAGTAGATGGAGTCGATTTTGCTGCTGAACGAGGTGAACTTGTTGAAGGTCGGGTAGCGCGACTCGCGGATGCGCTGGCGTCCTTCGATTTCTATCTGGTCTTTCTTTTTGCTGCTTTTCTTCTTCTTGCTCTGAGCCATGGCGTCGGTCCCCGCCAGGCAGATGAGGGCGATGAGTAGCAGACTGAATATCTTCTTCATTGTATTGGGTGTTATGTTGTTTCTTTTTTTTGTATTGTCAGAGAGAGAAAACTTGCATCACTGTTGCTTTTCGGTGTCTACCACGGTGCCGTTCTCGCACACCACCACGCGGGCGGGGAACTTGTCAATCATCATGAAGTCGTGCGACGAGATGAACATCGTGGTGTGGGTCTCGCGGTTGATGTCGACGAGCAACTGCATGATCTCCGCCGATGTCACGGGGTCGAGGTTCCCGGTGGGTTCATCGGCCAGAATCAGGGTGGGGTTGTTGATGAGGGCGCGGGCAATACCTACGCGCTGCTGCTCACCTTCGGAGAGTTGCAGGGGGTTGCAGTAGGCCTTGTCGGCGATGCCGACAGCCTGGAGGGTCTTCTCCACCTGTTGCCGGCGCTCCTCTTTCTTTTTCCAGCCTGTGGCACGGAGCACAAACTCAAGGTTGGCGTAGACGTTGCGGTCGTCAAGGAGTCGGAAGTTCTGGAAGACGATGCCGATGCGGCGGCGCAGCTGCGGGATATGGCGACGTTTGATATGCGCCACGTTGTAGCCGCAGACTTCAGCACTGCCGCCGTCAATCTGTCGGTCGGCATAGAGGCTGCGGAGCAGCGACGTCTTGCCGGCGCCGCTCTTGCCTATGAGATATACAAACTCACCTTCGCGAATGTCCAGGTTGACATCCGACAACAGGATGCCGCTCTCATGGCTGATAGTGAGGTTCTCCAGATGTACAATAGTGTTTTTCTCGGTATTGATGGTTTCATTCTCCATGCCAAAACAACGCACTAGGACCTTTTTTATTGTGTATAATTGTAAAAACTATTTGTTTTTTATCGGCGCCAGAAGCGGGGGAGGAGCAGTACGATGAGTGTCATGCATTCCAGACGGCCCATGAGCATCAGGAATGAGGAAAACCATAAGGCGGCTGGCGGGAAGTGGGCATAGGAGCCGAAGCCGCCCGAGGCGCCGAGACCGGGGCCGTAGCCCGTCAGGCAGCCTACCGAAGCACCGATGGACTCTGAGGGGTTCACGCCGCAGAGCATCAGCCCCATGACGCCCAGCATCAGCGAGGCGCCGAAGACGATGAAGATGACCATGACGTTGTTGGCCAGGTGGCCCGAGATGGGTTTTCCGTTGAGGCGCACCGGGTTGACGACGTTGGGATGCAGACGGTTGCGGAGGATGGCGCGGGCGTTGCGCAACAGAATGAGCACACGCATAATCTTCAGACCTCCCGAGGTGGAGCCAGCCATACCTCCCGAGATGGCAAGCATGAGCAGCAGGAAGGTGAGGGGTGTCCACCAGAGAGTGTAGTCTGCCACCACAGAGCCTGTGGTCGTCAGCGCGCTGACGGTCTGCACGACGCCCAGACGGATGGAATCGCCCCAGGCGATGCCCGAGTGCCAGTGGAGTCCTATGGTGACGAAAGCGGCGGCCAACAGGTAGACGGCGATATAAGCGCGCAGTTGGTCGAACTTGTGCCCTAGCTGCTTCCATCGGAAGGTGAAGAGCAGGAAGAGCATGGTGAAGTTCATGCCGCTGAAAAACATGGCGGCGGCGAGGATATACTGCTGGAGCGGCGTTACCGAGGCGATGCTGTCGGTGTTTACCGAGAAGCCGCCGGAGGAGATGTTGGTGAAGGTGAGGTTGACGGCATCCCACAGTTGCATCCCCGAGAGGTATAGGGCCACGATGAAGGCCAGGGTGAGCGTGAGATATACCGCCAGGGTGCGGCGTACGGTGACGACAGTGCGTACCGTATTGCGCCCTGTGTTGTCGGCTCCCGAGGCCTCGGCAGAGTAGAGGGCGAATTTGTTGATACCCAGCCGTGGCGTGAGGGCTAACACGATGAGGACGATGCCGTAGCCGCCGAACCACTGTGTCATCGAGCGCCATAGCAGCACGGAGGCCGGCAGTGTGCCCACCTCCGGGAATACCGTGGCACCGCAAGAGGTGACGCCCGACATGGATTCAAACCACGCCGCCGTAAAGCTCGTCGTCGACCCTGTCGTCAGGAATGGCAGTGTGGCGAAGAGCGACATCACCACCCATATCATCACCACCAACAAGTAGGCGATGCGGCGGTCTTCGATGGTGTGGAATGCCTTGTATCGTTGGCGCAGCAGCACGCCGATGGCGAGAGTGAACATCGCCGACAGCGTTATCGGCAGCGCTGTGCCGTCGCCGAAATGCAACGCGGGGATGAGGCACAACGCCATCAACCCTCCCTCGGCGATGAGGTATGTCCCGATGAAACGGTGCACTGCTTTTATGTCCGACGACTTCATTTGTGTTTCCAGTATGAGGGTGATACGATGGCCAGCAGGGCGAAGATTTCGAGGCGGCCGACAAGCATGAGGATGACCAGTACCCATTTGGAGAGTACAGGCATCATGGCATAGTCGAGGCTGGCACCCAGGCTGTTGATGAGCGGCGACGGTCCCAGATTCGAGATATTTGAGGCGGCAAGACAGAAGGCCTCATGGATGGAGGAACCGCAGCAGGTGAGCAGGAAGGCGCCGCCGATGATGAAACAGATATAGAGGAAGATGAATCCGAAGATCTTGTTCACATATTCGCCTGGTACTTTCTTGTGGTCTATTTTGACGGTGAAGACCACGTTGGGATGCACCATGCGTGTGAGGTAGTTGCGCAGGTAGAGGAAGAGCGTCATCAGGCGTCTCAACTTGATGCCGCCACCTGTCGAGCCGGCACAGGCGCCGCTGAGGATGAGCACGAAGGTGAGTACCGCCGGCCACAGCGGCCACACCGCAGGTGAATCGGTGTAGAAACCGCAGGTCGAGATCGTCGAGGCGATATGGAAAAACGAGAACTGCAAGTTGGCAACAGAGAAGCCTCCGTTGGCGACGCTGAAGGCGACAAAGCAGCTCAGCGAGGCAAAAAGGAAGAGGACGACATAGAAGAGGAACTCCTGGTTTACCTTGAAGCGGCGCCACTTGAGGGTGAAGAAGTTGTAGAGCAGCGCCACATTGACGCCACTGAGGAACATGAATACCGTGAGGATGGTGAGGGTCAGGTCCGAGAATCCCGACATGCCGAACTGGGTGGTTGTGAAACCGCCTGTCGATACGGTGCTTAGGGCCAGACAGAACGAGTCTAAGGTGGTGTTTCCCGCCAGCAGCAGGAGCGCTATAAGCACCAGCGTGATGAGGGTGTAGATGTTCCACATGCGGCTGACGCTGCGAGCGATATGGGGATGCAGCTTGCGCTGCTGTGTCCCCGAGAATTCGGCCGAGTAGAGCTTCTGTGCTCCACGGCTCAGCCGTCGCTGTAAGGCGATGACGAAGAGTATCAGCCCCAGACCGCCGATCCACTGTGTGATGGCGCGCCACACCAGGATGCCCTGGGGAACGCCTTCCGGACGTATGATGACCGACGAGCCGGTGGTGGTGAAGCCTGACACCGACTCGAAGACGGCGTCGGTGAAGTCCTCGAGCACACCGGTGAAGAGGTAGGGGATGGCGCCACATAGCGGCACCACGAGCCATACCACCGACGTGATCCAGAAGCTCTCACGCTCCTGCATCTCATAGGTGGCATTGTGCCCCAGTAGGTTACGCATGAAGAGTCCCGCACCGGCGATGATAACACCTGACACCAATAACCCATATTGTGCTCCGTCGCCATAGTGTAGCGACACCGCCACGGGCAGCACCATCGATGTCGCCATCAGCAGCATCAACGTGCCCGCCAAACGGGCGACCAGTCTATAGTTCAGCTTTTTCGTCTGGGCTGTCGGTTATAGCGTTCTACTCTCTAATCAAACAACTTGGCCATCTCGGTCATCGCCTTGGGGAGGGCGAAGATCACCACTTTGTCGTCTTGCTGCAGCTGCAGCTCTCTGTTAGGCAGGAGTGTCTCGCGGCCGCGGATGACGCCGCCAATGGTGGCGCCGTCGGGGATGGCCAGGGCTCCAATGGGCTTGCGTGTGGCCGGCGACCACTTGCCCACGATGAGCTCTATCACCTCGGCGTTGGTGCCGCTCAGCCATTTGCTGCTCACGGCGTCGCCTTTGACGATGAAGCGCGCGATGTAGCTGGCGGTGATGAGCTTCTTGTTGATGATGGTGTCGATGCCGATGTCCTGCGAGATATCGATGAAACCGGTATTCTCTACCAGCGCGATGGTGCGTTTCACGCCTAGGCGCTTGGCATGCAGGCAGGTGAGGACGTTGGTCTCGCTCGAGTCGGTGACTCCGATGAAGGCGTCGGCGCTCTCGAGGCCTTCCTCCTTGAGGAGCTCGATGTCGGTGGCGTCGCCATGGATGATGAGGGTGTCGTCGAGCAGGGTGCTGAGCTCCTCGGCACGACGGCGGTCCTCCTCGATGAGGGTGATGCGCATCTTGTCCTGTAGCGTCATGGCGGCATAACGGCCGATGCGGCCGCCGCCGGCAATCATGGTGTTGCGGATGCTCACGTTTTGCTTGCCCACCACCTGGTTGATATTCTCCAGTTGGTTGGCGCGGCCGATGAGGTAGGCCAGGTCACCGGCATGAAACACGGTGCTGCCATGCGGTATGATGGTCGTGCCTCCGCGTAGCAAGGCCACCACACGCACCTGTAGCTCGGGATACGCCTGGGTGAGCTCTTTGACGTTGTGCTCTAGCACTGGCGACCCTTCGTCGAGACGTATCACATACATGGTCAGCAGGCCTCCACTGAAGTCGAAGAACTCCGTGGCCACGCTGTTGTTCAGCAGGTTGGTGATTTCTTTGGCGGCGATACGCTCGGGACATACCAGCTCGTCGACGCCCAGTTCGCGGAACATCTCGCGGTGCTTTGGCGACAGCAACTCGGCATTGGTGATACGCGCCACCGTCTTCTTGGCTTTCAACTTCTTGGCCAGGATACAGGTGACTAAGTTGATGCTTTCTTCATGCAGCACCGAGAGGAAGAGGTCGCAGTCACCTACATTGGCGTCGAGGAGCACCTGGGGCGATGTGCTGTCACCCGTAATGGTCATCAGGTCCGACTCGCTCTCGAGGCGTTTGAGTAGCTCCGAGTGGGGGTCGACGATGGTGATGTTGTGGTCCAGTTCTGTCAGCGACTTCGCTAGGTGGACACCCACTTCGCCGTCGCCCGCAATGATAATGTTCATCTCTATAAGATTCAAAAACGAGGTGCAAAAATACACTTTTTTCTCCATATGTGAAAAAAAACGTATCTTTGCAGTCGAAAAATCATGAAATACTTTGCTATGTCACGAGGGAAGAATATCTGCAAACAACTGAAAGAGGTGCGCAAGCGCATCGCCGAGGAAAATGACATCCCGCTGGAAATCAAGGAATGCACCTACCATGGCGAATGCCGCGGCACCTGTCCGCGCTGCGAGGCCGAGGTGCGCTACCTTGAGAACGCCCTCGCCGACCGCATCCGTCTAGGCAAGGTGGCTACCATTGCGGGCCTGACGCTGGGCCTCTCGGCCTGCGGCAATGGCGGCAGCAGCGGAACCCCTTTCGGTGCTCTCGAAGGCGAGGTGCCGAACTCCGACACCCTCGAGGAGGTGGACACCCTGCGGCAGACGGCAGAGAAAAGGGACTCCGTATGGCGTGAACCGTCAGCACCTCCCGATATTGTCGCTGGTGGGGATTTTGTTCTAAAGGAGCCTGCCGACACGATTTCCGACGAACCTTTAATGGGTGTTTTGGTAGAGTATGACCCGGAGTTCCCCGGTGGCATGGAGGCTCTGTACAAGTTCATCGAGGGCAACATGAAGTACCCGCAACTGGCCGCCGAGAACGGCATCGGCGGGAAGGTGTTTGTACAGTTCGAGGTGGACACCGACGGTACGGTGCTGAATCCTCGTATTCTGCGCGACATCGGCGCCGGTTGCGGTCAGGAGGCCCTGCGCATCGTGAGCCTGATGCCCAAGTGGAAGCCGGGAAAGCGAATGAACTATGAGACGAAGCAATGGGAGGTGGTACGGGTGACGTTTCACCTGCCGATAAAATTCGACATCGAGAAGTACCGCAACTCTCCTGAATATGTCCCCCTCATTGAGGGAAAAGCCCCAATCATCGAGGAAAAAATCCCAATCATTGAGCTTGATAAGGCGACGCTAGGAGCGGTGCAGCCGACCGTCGACCTCCAGCGCGGCAAAGTGGAATACCAACAGGAGACAGACCGCACCACAATCATTGTTAAATAAAGGTGTTCCCTCTACGGAGGATTGGAGAGAAGGAAAAGATATCCCTTACTCCCATACTCCGTAGAGATAAAAAAATAACAGGGGAGAATCAACGTTCTCCCCTGTTTTGTTTATCGGTCGACACACGACTTACTCAGCGCGGAAGCTGGGCAGGTCGGCCTCGGTGAAGTGCATCACGTAGTAGCTCTTAGCGCAGACATCTTCCTCGGTCATGCGGACGTAGACGTTGGCACTCTTCTCAAAGAGTTCGGGGGCGCGGCTGGCGTCATCGATGATCAAGAGACTCATGATGATCTCGCAGGTCATGTCGTACAGGCGGCGGGCCAGGAAGTCGTGCACCTCCTGGTTGTTCTGCTCATTGACATAGGCCACGGCTTTCTCGTAGAGGTCGATGAGCGGAGCCACACGGTCGAGCAGCGCAGCCATTTCACCTTTCACCTTTGACCTTTCTCCTTCCAGCATGTCCTTCATCACCTGCAGGTAGGTGCCGTTGGTGATATAGCGCACGGCGGCGACGACCTGCAGCTGGGTGGTGCCCTCGTAGATGCTGAAGATACGGGCGTCGCGGTAGAGGCGCTGGCTCTTGTATTCCATGATGAAGCCGCTTCCGCCGTGGATGCTGATGGCGTCGTAGGCGTTCTGGCTGGCGTACTCGCTGTTCATGCCCTTGGTGATGGGGGTGAAGGCATCGGCCAGACGGCTGTAGGTCTTCATCTCGGTGCGCTCCTCGGGCGTCAGCTTGCGGTCGCGGGCGATGTCCTCGAGGCTCTTGTAGAGGTCGACATAGCGGGCGGTCTGGTAGAGCAGGCTGCGGCCGGCGTCGAGCTTGGCTTTCATGCGGCTGAGCATGTCGTAGACGGCGGGGAAGTTGATGATCTTCTGACCAAACTGGGCACGTTCGCGGGCGTAGGCCAGGCCTTCGTTGTATGCTTCCTGCTCCACACCGACGCTCTGGGCGGCGATGCCGAGGCGGGCGCCGTTCATCAGGGCCATGACATATTTGATGAGGCCCATCTTGCGGTCGCCGCAGAGTTCGGCCTTGGCGTTCTTGTAGGTGAGCTCGCAGGTGGGGCTGCCGTGGATACCGAGCTTATGCTCGATGTGGCGCACGTCGACGCCGCCGTTGCGCTTGTCGTAGATGAACATCGACAGGCCGCGGCCGTCCTTGGTGCCCTCCTCGCTGCGGGCGAGGACCAGGTGGATGTCCGAGTCGCCGTTGGTGATGAAGCGCTTCACGCCGTTGAGGCGCCAGCAGTTCTCCTTCTCGTCGAAGGTGGCCTTGAGCATCACGCGTTGCAGGTCGCTGCCGGCGTCGGGCTCGGTGAGGTCCATACTCATGGTCTCGCCGGCGCAGATGCGGGGGATGTATTTCTGGCGCTGCTCCTCGCTGCCGAACTCGTAGAGGGTGTCGATGCAGCTCTGCAGGCTCCAGATGTTCTGGAAGCCGGCGTCGGAGGCGCTGATGATTTCGCTCATCATGCTGAAGATGACGTTCGGCAGGTTCAGTCCGCCGTAGCGGCGCGGCATGCTCACGCCGTAGAGGCCGGCCTTGCGGGTCACCTCGAGGTTCTCCTTGGTCTTCGAGGCATACACCATGCGGTTGTTCTCCAGGTGCGGACCCTCGAGGTCGACGCTCTCGGAGTTGGGCTCGATGACGTTGGCGGCCACGTCGCCGGTGATCTCGAGGATGCGACGGTAGTTCTCGATGGTGTCCTCGAAGTCCACGGGGGCGTAGTCGATGCCGTTAGCGGCATCCTCGTAATTCTTTTCGCGAAGCTCGACCAGGCGCTTCATTTGCGGATGCTCCAGGTGGAACGCAATCTCAGGATGGTCGGTATAGTAGTTTGCCATAATCTTTTATTATTTGTGAAGTTAAGAAGTTAAGAAGTTAAAGAAGTTAAGCCGATAGATACGCTATAGCTCGTTACCAAAATTATTGTCAACTACGCCTTTGCAGTAAGCGTTGAGTGTCTTGCTGCATTCCTCAATAGTTATAGACAAAAGCTCATAGTCGTTCTCGTTGATATAGCCGAGGTCTTTGGAAAGGATAATATAATATCTGCATTCTTCTAGACTTCCCTGGGCTATGTTGTAGAAACGTAACTTGTCTGCTCTACTTAGTTTTTTGTAACCTTCAGCAATATTGGCGGGTATAGATACGGCTGCACGCTGGAACTGCGAGCACAATCCAAACTTCTCGGAATCAGGGTAAGTCTTAGTTGCCCTATATACGAGAAGTACAAACTCGTGAGCCTTCTGCCATGCGACAATATTCTGAAATTGGTTCGTCATAACTATTGGCTTAACTTCTTTAACTTCTTAACTTCTTTAACTTCAGATTTTATTTACTGTTTTGCCGGTAATACTTTACAAGTTTCGGTACTACCTCTTCCACCGTGCCGGTAATCACATAGTCGGCGATCTTGTTGATGGGGGCTTCGGGGTCGCTGTTGATGCTGATGATGATGCCCGAGTCCTGCATGCCGGCGATGTGCTGGATCTGGCCGCTGATGCCGCAGGCGATGTACACCTTGGGGTGCACGGTGACGCCCGTCTGGCCAATCTGGCGGTCGTTGTCAATCCAGCCGGCATCCACGGCGGCGCGGCTGCCGCCCACCTCGCCGTGCAGCACCTTGGCAAGCTCGAACAGGCTGTCGAAGCCCTCCTTCGAGCCTACGCCGTAGCCGCCGGCCACGACGATGGGGGCACCCTTCAGGTTGTGCTTGGCGGCCTCCACATGGTGGTCGAGCACTTTCACCACGAAGGCTTCGGGCGAGACATACTTGCTCACTTCGGGATACACCACCTCTTTCTTGCAGGTGCCTTCATAAACAGCCTTCTGCATGACGCCGCTGCGCACGGTGGCCATCTGCGGACGGTGGTCGGGGTTGACGATGGTGGCCACGATGTTGCCGCCAAAGGCGGGACGGATCTGGTACAGCAGGTTCTCATACACCTTGCCGCTCTTCTTGTCCTCGTAGGGACCAATCTCGAGCTGCGTGCAGTCGGCGGTGAGACCGCTGGTGAGGCTCGACGAGACGCGCGGGCCGAGGTCGCGGCCGATGACGGTGGCACCCATCAGGCAGATCTGCGGCTGCTCCTCCTTGAAGAGGTTCACCACGATGTCGGTGTGCGGAGCCGAGGTGTAGGGGAACAGCTCGGGGGCGTCGAAGACGAACAGTTTGTCCACGCCGTAAGGCAGCACCTGCTCCTCGACTTTGCCCTTGATGCCGGTGCCGATGACGATGGCATGGAGCTCCACGCCCAACTCATTGGCCAGCTTGCGGCCCTTGGTCAGAAGTTCCTGCGACACCTCGCGCACTTCCGTTCCTTCAATCTCTATATATACGAATACGTTGTTCATAATCTCCTTTTTAGGGAGATAGAGGGAGATAAAGGGAGATAGCTCGTTTTGCTCGCAGAAGATAGAGGACAAATGTTAAGTTATCTGTAAATACGTGTTGCTACAAATGCAATTGTCCTCTATCTCCTTCTATCTCCTTCTATCTTCTTCTATCTCCATTTTATCCAATAATTTTCTCGTTAAGCAGTTCCTTGATGAGGCCGTCGATGTCGGCATCGGCGCCCGTGAGGGTCTTGCTCTCCTTGGCCTGGAAGGCGATGCTCTGCACCTCCTTGACCTTCGTGGGCGAGCCACTCATGCCGCACTGGCTGGGGTCGCCGTCGACATCAGCCACGCTCCACTGGATGAGGTTCAGGTAGGGACGCTCGGCACGCAGGGCCTTACGGTTGTCGTCCTCGGCCACCTCCAACGGGCAAGCGGCGTACTTATATTTCATTACCAGCTTGGCGTTCTGCGGGCGGCACTCGGCGGCACTGCCGTTGACGGTCACCACGAGGGGCAGCGGAGCCTCCACCACCTCCACACCGCCGTCAATCATGCGGCGGATGGTGGCTTTGCCATCCTTGATGCCGAGAATTTCTTCGGCATAGGTAACCTGGTTGAGACCAAGCTTCTGAGCTACCTGGGGACCCACCTGGGCGGTGTCGCCGTCGATGGCCTGACGGCCGCCGATGACGAGGTCCACGTCGCCAATCTTTTTGATGGCGGTGGCCAGAGCATAACTCGTGGCCAGTGTGTCGGCACCGGCGAAGAGACGGTCGGTCAGCAGCCAGCCTGTATCGGCGCCGCGGTAGAGGCCTTCGCGGATGATCTCGCCGGCACGCGGGGGACCCATGGTTAGCAGTCCCACGGTGGTGTCGGGGTTCTGTTCCTTTATGCGGAGCGCCTGCTCCAGGGCATTCAAATCTTCGGGATTAAAAATAGCGGGCAGCGCGGCACGGTTCACGGTGCCCTCGGCTGTCATGGCATCCTTGCCAACGTTCCTAGTATCAGGAACTTGCTTGGCAAGTACAACAATCTTCAAACTCATATTCTTTATTATTAATAAAGTGCAAAAATACGTACTTTTTTTGAAACTTTAACAAAAAAAGTGCCTTTGGGGGCACTTTTTAACATTTAAACTGTCACGCCAATGGCTAGTGGTTGGGGAGGGAGCGGCAGTTCTGGAGGAACCACTGCTCGATGTCCCACAAGATGCCGTTGCCGTCGTCATAGCCTTCGAGCATCTGCTCTTTGACGGTGAGGAAGACGGAGCCCGAGAGGTGCTTCCGTCCCGCGCCGTCGGCGATATAGAAGAGACCCATGTCGGGGTCGTAGCTGACGGTGATGGCGCAGGGGTGGTTGTGCTGGCAGGAACGCTTGCGCGTGGTGGCGAGGTCGATATGGATGGACGAGACCTGGAAGTCGCCGTTGTCGAGCCTCACGAGGTTGGTATATTGCGAGACGGGCATGTCGAGGATCTGTTTGTGGATCCAGTGGGTGGCTGCCTGATTGCTAGCAGTTTTGACGGCTTTGTCGTCAGCCTCTTTCACCGTTTTGGCGGCGACGGGGGCGATGTTGGCGACGGGCGTGTTGGGCGAGATATTGGCCAGCACTTTGCGCAGGTGTTGGCCATGCGCCGAGCGTATGGAGTATTGCGAGGTGTAGAGGGTGGCGTTGCGCCGCTGCACGGCAGAGCCGTAGGCGTGCATCTCGTTGACTTCCTTGAGGTGACGCCCTTTGGGGAAGTGCTGCAGGTAGGTCGAGATGGTGTTGCGGAGGGTGAGCTCGATGTCGTAGGCGTCGTTGAGGTCGTAGATGCGCAGGCCCTCGTTGTAGAGACGCTCTTCCTCGGCTCTCATGTATTCGTCGAAGCGGTCGGCATAGCGTCCGTAGGGGTATTTCGAGGCGTAGAGTTTGACATCGTAGAGTCGGCAGGCTTTCTGGAAGGTGATGATTTCGTCGGCTTCGTCGAGGTGGCGTCCCAGGGGGAAGAGGTCGCGGTAGGTTTGGGCCTGCGAGAAGTCCTTACGGACGAGGTCGAAGGCTAGGTCGTCGATCTCGTCATAGTGGCGGCCTTGACGTCGCGTGTAAGTCTGCAGATAGTACTGCCCCCAAGGCATGGACTTGCGCGCCATGGTGTAGAGGGTGTTCTCGATGTCGCCGGTGTGGGCGGTGCCCGTTTTGCCGTAGATGGTGAAGTACTGGTCGAGGAGGTCTCGGTTGGGCTCGCCTGTAGAGTCGAGGATGATGCGGTGACGGGTGTAGAGTGAGTCCTCATGGCGGGCCAGCAGGTCGCCGTGCTTCCTCTCGTTGAAGGGCAGCTGGCGGATGCTTTTCACGCTGTAGTGCGAGGAGACCGAGGGTGGGAGCGAGGTGAAGTCCTTCCACTGCGCCGTGAGGCCCGGCAACTGGCTGAGGGAGTAGACGCCGCGGAGGAAACCGTTCTCCCAGACATAGAGTAGGTCGTAGTCTTTGACGATGGTGGTGTTGACGCCGCTGGCGTTGTAGGTGGTGAAGAGCGAGTCGTTGAAGACGATGCCGTTGGCCTCGATGAGGAAGTTGGTCTTGCCGTACCAGTTGAAGTCTATAAGGTAGGAGGCCGGGGGGCGCTGGGCGTTGGCCACGAAGTTCTCGTAGCGGTCGAAGAGGTCTTTGCGGCGGAAGGCACGCTCCTGCTCGAGGGTCACGAAGGCTAGGGTGATGCTGTCGCCTTTCTCGCGCCGCACCCACGGGATGGGGATGAGACGCTGGCTCTCCATCCAGCGGTCGAAGCGCTCGGGTTTGTAGGCTATGTGCTGGGCCAGGAAGTAGACGACGGTGTCGCCGTTGAGGCCCACGGCGGCCTGCTGCGGGTCGAGGAGGGCGCGTCGCATGGCGGCGGCAAGGCCTTTGTCGAGCCTCGACACGGGACCGAGGTCGGAGCCCTTCCGGAGGTCGAAGTAGAAACCATGGACCTTCTTGCCGCTGCTCAAGAACTCATACCACCGCGGGCTGTCGTCGATGACGACGAGCGAGACGGTAGGGTGTTCGTCGAGGTAGGCACTGATCCAGCGCCGCTCGATATTGCATTTGGCATAGAAGTGGCCGTTCTTGATGCGGGGCTTCTCCACGGCGGAGACAATGGCTTTGTCGAGCTCCGCTCTGACGGGGCCGGGTTGCGCTGCGGTGACGAGGGCGAGCACCAGCGTGAGGAGGGTGATGACAAGTGTCCTTTTCATAGCAGTTTGAGAGTGCAAAAGTACGAATAATTTCATAACAAAAGAAAAAAAAATTGCTCACATCGCGAAAAAAGTGTAATTTTGCACCCGAAAACAACCCTCAAACGACAACACTCTATAACCATTAACCATTAATCATTAATCATTAACCATTACATAAAGTAAAACATCAAAAAAATATATCATGAAAGTAAGAGAACTTGTAGAGAAACTCAATCTTAAGGTGTTGAGTGGCGAGAACGGTCTGGACCGCGACATTGATGGATGCTATGTCAGCGACCTGCTGAGCGATGTGATGGGCAATGCCGAGATGGGCAACGTCTGGGTGACGCTGCAGACCCACAAGAATGTGATGGCTATCGCCTCCCTGAAGGAGTTGGCATGCGTCATCCTCGTCAAGGGCCTCACCGCCAGCGACGACACCATGGAGCAGAGCAACGAGGAAGGCATCCCGTTCCTCTCCACCGACATGCAGACCTACGAGACCGTCGGCAAAATCTACCAGCTGCTGAACTGCTAAGACTTTAGGAAAACGGCTAATTATACGAATTTAGCGAATTAATCTTTGCATTTCCTATTATAAACTAATTACTCTAAACTTGCGCAAGCACTAATTCGGGTAATTCGCATGCAATTGACCTGCGTAGCAATTAGTTTAATAAGTATAATTCGCCGTTAAAAAAAGAAAGTTATGCCGTTGACGGGGTTCAAAGCCGACCTTCACATCCACACGGTGCTTTCGCCGTGCGGCGACCTCGAGATGTCGCCCACGGCCATCGTCGACCGTGCCCTCTCGCGAGGGCTCGACATGATAGCCATCAGCGACCACAACACCACTCGTCAGGTCAAGGTGGCTCAAAAAGTCGGCAAAGAGAAGGGACTCTTCGTGCTGGGAGGCGTGGAGGTGACCTCGCAGGAGGAGACCCACTGCCTCTGCTATTTCCCCGACGACGCGGCACTCGACATCTTCCAGGAATTCCTCGACGCCCACCTGCCGCCGATCCCCAATGACGAGGACCGCTTCGGCTATCAGCTCATCGTCGACGAGAACGAGGAGATCGTGGGCGAGGAACCCTACCACCTGCTCAACGCCATCGACGTGGATATCGACGGCATCTACGAGGAGGTGCACCGCATCGGCGGCCTCTTCGTCCCGGCACATATCAACAAAGGCACCACCTCGCTGATGAGCCAGCTGGGTTTCGTGCCGCCCGACCTCAAGGCCGACGGCCTCGAAATCAACGCACGCACCACGCGCGACGAAATGGTAAAAAAATTCGCCTACCTCAAACGTTTCAACTTCATCACCGACAGCGACGCCCACTTCATCGACAATGTGGGCGATGTCTACAACAACGTATACATGGAACACCGCTCTTTCGAGGAGTTCGCCATGGCCTTGCACGGCGAGGAGGGACGCTATGTCGACAGCATGTACTTCCGTGACCACAGGCTGAGGTGAAAGGTGAGAGGTGAAAGGTGAGAGGTGAAATTAGAAAGAAATTTTTTATTAAAAATATCATATCATGAAAAACAAAGTAAGTATGCAAAAAGAAAAAAATAGCCTAAAGGGCTGCGTTAGACAACATTTCACCTTTCACCTTTCACCTTTCCCCTTCCTGCTGGTGTTGGCTTTCGCCTTCCAGCTGACCTCTTTCACCGTGTCGGCGCAGCGTCATGCGCCCAAACCTATGCGCTATACGCTGAGTTTCGAGGCTCGCCACGGTGAGTCCTACACGGTGTTCATCGACGGCGACATGATGAACCGCATGCCGCAGAGCCGTGTCATAGTGAACGACGTGAGCGACCAGACCCACGAGGTCGTGGTGGTGCTCAAACGTCCGGCGCAGAAGGCTGCGGTGCTGCAGCTGCGTCCCTCCGAGCCCAATGTGATTATCAATGTCGACTATGACGCCCGTTTGGAGCAGCTGTCGCTCTACACGCCGTCGCACAACCTCGCCGCCGGCCGTGCCGCCGAGTACCACTATCAGGGTGCCCGCCAGCCCGAGGTCAAGCCCGTGCCGCCGGTCGTCGTGGTGCAGCAGCCTGTGCCCGAGGTGCAGCATGTCACCGAGATGGACCTCGCGGCGATGCTGAAGCGCATGAAAGACCAGACCTTCGACAGCGACCGTCTGGCGCTGGGCAAGGTCATCGTGGCCTCGTCGAACCTTACGGCAAGCCAAATCTCGCGCCTGGCGGCGACACTCGACTTCTCGTCGTCACAGGTCGAACTGCTGAAATATGCCTATCCCTATTGTATCGACCCACAGAACTACTATAAGGCCGTCGACGTCCTCACCTTCAGCACCGACAAAAAGAAAGTGATGGATTATATCGCTACGCTGAAATAAGGAGACAGGAGGTAAGGAGATAAGGATACAGAAGATAAGAAGAGGGCTGGCACGGCATACCGCGCCAGCCCTCTTTAATTTTTAATCATTAATCATTGATCATTAATCATTAATCATTAACCGTTAATCATTAATCATTAACCGTTAATCATTAATCCAGGAATACCGCTTTCTTAGGCATTATGCCGGCATCGAGCATGAAGCGCAGGTCGCCGCTCTGCGTGTAGCAGTAGATGGTGCCGTTGGAGGTGTAGTTGCCGTCACCGAAGATGTAGATGGTGCCGTTGTAGTGGTTGACAGAGATGCCGTAGGGGTTCTCGCCAATGCTGAAGGTGAAGGGGAAGTCGGCCACGGTGCCGTCGGCACTGACGGTCTTGTAGCTGACGGTTTGGTTGTATTGCTCGTCATACACGGTGGCATAGCCGTAGGCTTTGCCGTTGTAGACATCCATGCGCGTCAGCGCCTGGCCCGTCTGGCTGACGGCGAGGGTGTTGGCGTCGACGATGGCGGTGCCGGCAGGATTTGCGCCATAGTCACCCCAGTAGTTGACGATAATTTTGCCGTCGGCGATGGGCATCACATCCTGCGGGTTGCTGCCCACGGTGATGGCGGTGGGGTTGGCAAAGGTGGCCAGGTCGATGACATAGAGCTTGTCGTCGTAGGTGAAGTTGCTGCTGGCGTCGCTGATGCTCGAGCTGGCAACGAAGGCCTTGCCGTTCATCACGGCGATGCCCTCGGGCTGGAAAGTGCCGAGGAGGCAGGTGGCCTCAATCTCGAGGCTTGCGGTGTCGACACGCACCACGCTGATGGGGTTGTAGCAGGTGATGTACAGCTTGCCACCGTCGGCAGCGATGCTGCGGGGCTTGCGGTTGCCCATGTCCACACGCTGCGAGACACCGGTCTTGGCGTCGATGACCTCGAGACTGTTCGAGAAGGTCACCGTGGCGTAGACCTTGGTGCCATATTTCACCATGTCCTGTGCCACGTCGCCCAGGCCGCGGTGATTCTTGGCGCTGAACCAGTCGGCTTCCACTACTTCGCCATTGGCGACATTGAGGGCGGTGATGGTGGCGTTGTTGGCGCCCCAGTTGCCTTCGTTGACCACCAGGGCCTCCACGGTGGCACCGCTGGTGGTGTCGGGTTCGTCGTTGTTGTTGCTCTCTTTGTCGCAGGAGGCGAAGGCCAAGGCCACCAGTGCGACAGCAAGGATACGGTTGATGTGTTTCATCTTGGTTGTTTATTTGTGTTTGTTAGAATTCGTATGTGAGGGCGATGCGCCAGTTGCGTCCCATCATGGGATAGGAACGCACCACCTCGTATTGCGTGTCAAGGAGGTTGAGCACCGCGACGCGGAGCGTGAGGGTGCCGGGACGGATGTCGAAGCTGCGGTCGGCCGACAGGCCGAGGTCCCAGTAGGCGGGCAGCCGGTTGGCGTCGGTGTTCTGCGGACTGCTGTAGCGCTCGCCCACCACCATGGCCGTGGCGCCGAGGTTCACCCACTCGTTCTCCCACCGCAGGCTGCCACCGCCGCTGTGACGCGGCGTGTAGATGATCTGGTGCCCGTAGACCTTGCTGCCGGGCTTGCTGTGGTCCACGGCGTGCTGGTAGCTGTAGTTGAGGTGGATGTTGAATGTCGATTGTTGAATGCTGAAAGAGTATTCGGCGGTGGCGTCGATGCCCAGGATGTCCACGATGCCCAGATTCTCCATGCTCCAGTAGTACATGTTGTGCCCCGGACGCGCCACAATCTTGTCGTTGACGCGGTTGTAGTAGCAGTCCGTGGTAATTGAGAATTGAGAATTGAGAAATGAGAATTGGGAGGCATGGGTGATGCCGAAGTTCAGCTGGTGGGCCTGCTCGGGACGCAGGTTGCGCGGTAGCGACTGGAAGAAGTACAGCTCTCCGAAGTTGGGCACGCGGAAGGTGTTCTTGTAGAACAGGCGCAGCGTGGTGCCCTCGCCGAGGGTGTACATGGCCGAGACAAAGGGCGTCAGGCGCCGGAAGGTGGGCATGGTGTCCAGGTCGGCGACATGGTCGCGCACGTTGTTGAGCACCACATTGCCGCGGAACTCGAAATGAGAGATGCGTAATTGCGCTGCCGCCACCGCCAACAACTTGGCACGCATCACGTCGTTGCGCTGCGCCAGGTTGCTCTCCAGCTGACTCAGCCCCCCGTCGGCGGCGACGTCGAACGAGAGCTGGTAGCCGGTGGTGGGCAGCTGGTAGTGGGCGCTGGCGCTGAGGTAGCCCTCGCGCTGGCGGTATTCGTTGAAGAGGTAGCCGGTGATGGAACTCGACGAGGAGTCCTCGTAGAAGTCATAGGTGCTTTGGAATTTGCTCATCACCTGCACCTTCCACTGTTCGCGCTCCAGACGCCAGCGGTTCTGCACGAAGAAAGCCTCCTCGCGCGTGTTCTCGTTCGAGTTGGCCTGGCTGTAGTAGTGCACGGGCCCCGGCAGCTGGTGCTCGCCGCGCAGGTAGTGCACCTTGGTGAGCATGGTATGGCCCTCGCTGAAGTTCCAGAACAGGTTGCCGTCGGCGGTGAACATCCACACCGCCGAGTGCTTCCGCCGCTCCACCGACGAGCTGTCGGTGTGCGAGGCGGTATAATAGAGCGTGAAGGGGTAGTCGCCGTCGCTGCGCAGGTAGTTGACCCACAGACTGCTCTTGAGCAGCTTGCTCCAGCGCTGCTCCCACTGCAGGGTGGGGGAGAGGAAGCCGAAGCTGCCGCCTTCCAGGCCGGCCTTGAGCTTGACGCGCTCGCCGGGCCAGAACTGCGGCTCGGCGGTCTCGAGGTTCAGCGTGTTGCCGGCGGCATAGGCGCGGGCCGAGAGCAGGGAACTCTCCTCCTGCCCCTGGCTGAAGCTCACATAGGCGGCGTTGCCGAGGGCGTAGCGCCCCAGGTCCACCTGACCGTTCTGGCTGTCGTCGATGGGGATGCCGTCGATGGTCACGGCCGAGAACTGGCTCCCCAGGCCACGGGCCGAGACGGTCTTGATGCCGCCCACGCCGCCGTAGTCCTTCAGCGTCACTCCCGCCATCTGCTTCACGGCGTCGCTCAACTGCAGGGCTCCCAGGTGCTCAAGTTTTTCGATATCGACGACCTGCGTGGGTGCCGCGGTGCGCATCTCCGTGGGGGCGCGCTGGGCGCTGACCTCCACCTCGTCGAGCAGGCGCTTCTCCACCTTCCTCGTCGTGTCGGTATTCTGTGCCGACAATGAAAGAAAACAAAAAAAGACCCCCGAGGCAAGGAGTGTTTTGAGCAGGCTTCCTGGACGGATAAACCGCCGTAGGAGAACAATAAACGATACTATGTGTTCAACAACAATGCTCATTCCAAAAACGTCCTGTCCTCGAGGGCTGTTAATGATTGATTGTAGCTTTGGCAGGTCTTCTGACTTGTTCCACACCAGGGGACCTTTAACCCCTAGGGAATCTTTCGATCCCCAGCTTTTGGTCTTCCCACAGCGCCTGCTGGCGCCACAGTGACCTTCGATTAAAAGCTGTGTTGCTCTCTGGAACTCACAGCAGCGGGACTGTTCAGGACTCGCACCTGATTCCCTCTTAGCCCCCTCGCGGGGGAACCAAAACCGGGTGCAAAAATACAACTTTTTTCCGACATGGAAATATTTTTTTCTCTTCCGCCAGCAGAGACAGCGGAAGATTGAAGGAGATAGAGGGAGATAAAGGAAGGTAGAGGAAGATAATAGGAGATAGGAGGAGATAGAGGGAGATAGAAGAAGATAGAGGAATGTAGAGGAAGATAATAGGAGATAGAGGAAGGTAACAGGAGATAGAGGAAGATAATAGGAGATAGAGGAAGATAACAGGAGATAGAAGAAGATAGAGGAAGATAGAGGACAATAGATTTATAGAGGGGGCGTCTCCCCCTTTCGAGGGGGAGTACCCCGTAGGGGGGAGGGGGTGGTAGACCCGACCTTTCCATTCAGCTCCTCCCCTAAGTTTGCTCCACTGCGGTCGCAGGCCATGTCTCCGTTGGAGCCAGGCAGAGGGGAGGTGGCTCCGTTTTTAACGGAGACGGAGGTGTATGCCTCATCCTCAGTATCTTCTATCGGCCCGTGCCCGATATACAGCGTCTGCGACCAGCGGCCGGCGGCATCCTGCACCATGCCCCACACCTGCACCTCACGGCCGGCGAAGCTCTCGGGCAGCACCACGGCGAGGCGCTGTTCGCGGCGGTAGACCGGAGCAGAGAAGAAACCGCGCTCAATCTCAGGACAGTAGACATATATGTATACCCGGTCGTAGTTGTCGGCCCGCATGTGCAGCGGGTTGCGCTCGAAGGGCACAACGAGTGTCGTCCCGTCTGCCACCTCCGGTGCCCCGAAAGCCACCGGCGCCACCGGTCCCTCGCTCAGCACCAACCGTTCCCAATCCACAGAAAGTTGTGCGTTCTCCAGCACCTTCTCCGTACCCCGCAGTTCGGCCTTTCCCGTCTCCCCCTCCTGAGGGGGAGTACCCCGTAGGGGGGAGGGGGTGGTAATAGTACCAAACGCCTCCTGATTCCTCATAACAAAATAGTTACACGGCGTCATGCCGTGCTCCATGGAGACGAGGTCGAGGGTCTCGCGCAGCACCCAGTTGAGGCGGCCGGCGAGCTGCACCTGCTGTTTGAAGAGCATGCGGTGCTCCTGCTGTGCCGCGGTACGCGGGTTGCGGGGGTGACTCGAGAATGTGCGCACCACCCATTTGCCGCGCCACTGGTATCCCACCGTCGGCCCCATTCTCCCCTGGAACCCGCCCAGGTATCCATCACGTATAATAGCCATATCTATAAGGTTTTAAGTTACTATAACAATATATATTCCACTTATCATAACGTTACTTTCTCCTATATATTGCCTACCAAAGAAACTTTAATTAAAGACAGTATAAAGCGAATATAAAGAGTAATGTAAGAGATGATATTATGAAGACCTGAAAATAAACCGGTTACAAAGCCCTAATTCCAGGCTTTCGACAGTGTTTTGAAAAAAAATATCAATATGCAATCTTGAAACAGTCCATCTTATCGGCAAATTTTTAACAGAAACGTGCTTAAACGATACCACTTTTTGCCGATACCGGCAAGTTTTGTTTGTAAAAAGATTGGGACGGTAACATTAACTGTGGTGCATAGTGTTTCATAAATTTCGTACAGAAAAACGATTTTTTTTCGTTTATCTGTACAAAATGTGTATATTTGCACTTCAAATAGGTAAATGTTTTATGTGGCAAAGCAATCTATATCAATTCGGTAGCTCGCCATTTCCCTTGTCTGCCCTATCGGATATTTATCCATCGACAAAGCATATTTCCGACAAGGCGAGGCGATTGGAGCAAGAAGGTCGCATCATAAGGCTGAAAAAGGGTCTTTATGTGAGAAGTGCAGAGGATGGCGCAGAACCAGTGTCTGAGCTTATCGCCAACCACCTGTACGGTCCCTCGTATGTGAGTATGCAGTCGGCCTTGCGCCACTATGGGTTAATCCCCGAACGAGTGTATGCCACGCAGTCGTTGACCATAAAGCACAGCCGCAGCTTCGATACGCCACTCGGACGATATGATTACTTCTCCTGCGGGGTGAATTACTTCCCAATAGGAGTAACCCAGCATCATGACGCAGGCATTCAGTTTCTTGTAGCCAGTCCGGAAAAGGCATTGTGCGACCTGCTGGTGAAAACGCGCAGGCTGGAATTTGACTCTCCAGACGTGCTATTCGATTATCTCGAAAACGACCTGCGTTTTGATACAGACGCCTTGAAGACAATGGACGTCGAAATTCTTCGCCAGTGTTGCGCGAACGCTACGACGAGACGGAATAATATTGCTTTACTGATTATACTTGTAGAGAATGGACAATAGCGTATTTGAGCGGATGATATCGCAGTATCCGCAGAAGACTGCGGGCGACCGACGCAATGCCACCTATGAGGTGATGCAGCAGGTGGTGTTGGCCGGATTGTACCGTGGCGGATTCTTTGAACATGCGGCTTTCTATGGAGGCACCTGCTTGCGTCTGTTTCACGGCGTGGAGCGCTATTCAGAGGATATGGATTTCTCTCTCCTGAAAAAGGACGAAAACTTCTCGTTGGAACGATACTTCCCTGCCATCATCGACGAGTGCCGATTGCTCGGCCGCGATGTCGAGATAACACGCAAAGACAAACGCACTTTCGGCAAGGTGGAGTCCGCCTTTCTTAAAGACACTACTGACGTTTACAACATCACATTCCAGACGGAGAAGTCCATACGGATAAAGATAGAGGTGGATACCATGCCGCCGTTGCAGTTTGACACAGAGCAGCAATTGCTTCTGCAGCCTTTCTCGTTCATGGTGCGCTGTTTCACCCTTCCATGCCTTTTTGCCGGGAAGATGCATGCGTTATTGTTCCGCCAGTGGAAGAGCAGGGTGAAGGGACGTGACTGGTATGACTTTGAATGGTATGTGCGTACGGCTGTGCCGCTCAACTTTGCGCACTTGCAGGCGAGGGTAAAGGAGTTCAACGGCATGGACATTGATCGAGAACAGTTCCAGGCAATGCTCAAAGAACGTCTGTCGCAGACTGATATCCGTCAGGTAAAGGCCGATGTACTACCTTTTGTAAAAAATTCACACGAACTAGACATTTGGAGTAACGATTATTTTGTGCAACTGGCTGGAATGATACGCTATATTTAGAATACCTCTGTTCCTTATAAATAAATTGGAGTCGCCACGCATGTGGCAGCTCCGCTTCACATTAGCTGTAACACGAATTGCCGTCAATTGATCGTTAATTATTTACGCCGTAGGCGTTTTCTATTAATAGACAATTTCTAACGGGAAACATTATAAATACCCTGTAAGGGTTCTCTTTCAATAATAAGCGCCGAGGGCTTTTCCTAAACGTTTTTCGTTACATTCTTTTTTCAAGAAATATTTTGTCAATCCAATTTTTTTGTATTACTTTTGCAATTGAAAGTATTTAAATGTAATACAGCAATGAATACTGCAATTGAAAGAAAACCAGTATCTTTTCGTCTTAGAACCGATCTTTTGGAAAGGCTGAGAAGGGATGCTATTCGTCAGAATCGGACCCTCAACAACTATGTGGAGAGTATCTTGCTCGATATTGTTTACAATGAGCCCAACGACACCACCCGTGCCGCTATCGAGGAGGCAATGTCCGGCCGCAACCGCAACAAGGTCTATGCGAGTGCCGATGAGATGATGAATGGCATTCTCGGTGACGAAAGATGAAAAAGCTACAGCCCACCACTCAGTTTAAGAAAGACCTGAAGCGGTACAAGTATCAGTCCAAGCTGCTTTCGGAACTGAAGGTTCTATTGGACCTACTGATAAACGAGCAGCCAATCCCAGAAGCGTATTTTCCGCATCCGCTTGTAGGCAACTACAAAGGTTGCTTGGAATGTCATATAGAGAGCGATTTCCTGTTGATATGGATTGACGCCGAACGGGACATCATCGAGCTGGTGCGACTAGGCTCTCATTCGGAACTCTTCGGAAAATAACGTTTCTTAATACCATAAAAAAAATCGGGGCCGCCACATGCGTGGCGGCCCCTTTTCACATTAGCTGTAACGCGAATTGCCGTCAATTATCCGTTAATTATTTACGCCATAGGCGTTTTCTATTAATAGACATTCCCTAACGGGAAATGTAATAATTACCCTGTAAGGGTTTTCTTTCAATAATAAGCGCCGAGGGCTTCCCTGTTTCCATTCGGAATGTATGAAAAACCTTTAGAAGTAATAATCGTGTAAATATTGCACGTTATTTTTTGCCGTATGGGGCAGTGTCTTCAGCAGCCATTGAAGTTATGGTGCTTTCTTCGTCTGCACGATACGGGTTTAGGGGGCGAACGGTGGGGGTGCTGTCAGCGTCAGTAGTACGTCCTTGGGGGTCGTCGACTCCCGAGTTGTAATACATTTCAACATATCCATAGGCCTTCTCAAAGACGGCATTGTCCTTGATTTTGTATTTCAGCCATAGGATGCTACGCAGCATCTTGCGCACCTCGTTCTGTCCGGTGACGGTCTTGAAAGCGTTATTGAAACGTCGCACGATGCTCACCACCTGCGTGTCGATGTCGTTCACCACATTCTCCACAACGATGGGTGTTTCGGGGGTCTTGATGCTCTCGAAGAGTTCGGTCAGCGCCGCACGCGCCTGCTGGCGCTTGTCCTGAGGCTGTTCCAGCTTGCGCTCTGTCTCCAACGTCTCTTTAGCCAATGCCAACAGATCCTTCAGGAACTGAATGCTATCAATCTGCTGCTGACGGAGTCGCTCCTGCAAGGCTCTCAGCTTCTCTTTCAGCATCAGGAATTCCTTGCTGCCACTGTGTTTGGGATTCCCCAGTCGCAGCTTCAGCATTTTCTCTATCTCGATGATGGTGCGGTTACGCTTCTTCTCATCCTTCAGACATTCCTCCAGCAGACGGGTGTCGCTAACCACCAGGTCCTCGATGCTCTCTCCGATGTCGATAGAGACCACATTCTCGTGAATCAGTTCGATGGTCTTAGGGCCAAGTATCGTCCATATCAGGTTGCCTGTGCTGTTCGACGGACGGATGCTTTCATACACCTGGCTCAGCCAGATATAATCCATCTTGTATTGCAGCAGGTCCTCGTCGGGCGACACCACCTCCCAAGCTTTGTGCAGACGGGTGTAGTGAGCACCAAAGTTGGTCTTTACGTTCTCGTCGCGCAGCCGCTCCTGAGCTGCCTGGAGCCCTTGGAAACCACCCACCGTTCTGTCCACTCCGGGGAAGAAATCCAGACAGTCTTTGACGAAATGCGGAATCTTCTCCTTCACGTCGTTGATATTCTTGATAACGGTCTTGATGGTGGCCTCGTCGAACCGCAGCGAATTGGCGTAGTTGTCGAACACACCCACGTAATCCACTATCAATCCACATTTCTTCTGCGCCTCATACACGCGGTTGGTTCTGCACACCGCCTGCAGCAGCGTGTGGTCCTTCATCGGCTTGTCGAGGTACATGCATTGCAGGATAGGAGCATCAAAGCCGGTGAGCAGCTTGGAGGTCACAATGACGAACTTTAGCGGCGACAAGGGGTCGCGGAACTTATTGAGCAATTTCTCCTGCTGGTCGTTGGTCAGTTTGTACTCCTTGTACTCGTCCGACTTATCATTGCCGGTGTGCATCACGATGGCGGTCTCGTCGCCACTCTCAGCCAGCATCGCGTCGAGTTCCTTCTTGTAAGCCACACAGCAGGCGCGGTTGTACACCACCACTTGGCATTTCAATCCCGTGGGACGGATATACTGGCGGTAGTGCTTGATAATATGGTCGCACACCTCGTGGATGCGTTTGGGCGAAGTGAAGAAAGCCTCCACCTTGGTGCCTTTCGTCAACTGGTCTTTCTCATCCTCGGGGAGTTCGTTCTCTTCGGCCATCTTGTCGAATGCCTCCTGCAGACGTTCTTCGTCGAGATGCATCTCCACAGGCACCTCTCGGAAGTTCAGCTCCAGCGTGGCGCCGTCGTCGATAGAATCCTGGAAGGTGTATTTCGACATATAGCCACCCTTGTCCTCGTCAGCACCGAAGCACTTGAAGGTGTTCTTGTCGCGCTTGTTGATGGGGGTGCCGGTCAAACCGAAGAAGAAAGCGTTGGGGAGTGCGGTACGCATACATTCGCCCAGATCTTTCTCCTGTGTGCGGTGTGCCTCGTCGACCAGCACGATGATATTCTCGCGGGCGTTGAGTGCCTGCTGCACCTTGCCGAAGAGGAAGATGGTGGTGATGAGTATCTTTCGCTGATCGGTAGTGAAGAAGTCTCGCAGTTCCTCGCGGGTATAGGCGAAATCGACATTCTCAATCTCCGAGCGGGTGAAGTCGCCCGTTATCTGGTCGCGCAGGTCGATGCGGTCGTCTACGATAGTCACCGTGGGGGCGTTCAGTTCGGGCATTTTCATCAGCTTCTGTGCAGCAAAGACCATCAGCCACGATTTGCCAGACCCTTGGAAGTGCCAAATAAGACCCTTCTTGGGACCTAATCCGCTCTTGGTGCGAGCCATTACGCGGTTCACTATGGCCATTCCGCCGTAGTACTGCTGGTAGCGGCAGACGACCTTGATTTTCTTCGACGAGTCTTTGGTGGTGGTGAACACCGAGAAGAAGCGGTAGATGTCAAGTAGGCGCAGCGGCTCAATGAGGCTCGACAGGTTCTTGCGCACGTCGGCTAGCGTGCCGTGCTGGCGCTCCTCGTCGGCAAACCAGGGGCCCCATTTCGTCAGCGGAGCACCTATGCTGCCGTAGTAGAGTTCTTTGCCCTCGGAGGCGAAGCTCAAAATATTGGGTACGAACATCTCTGGTATCGACTTCTGGTAGTCGAGCATATCCTTAGCCCCGTTGGCCCATGTTATGCTGGCGTTGGTGGCAGTCTTCGTTTCGCCTATCACCATCGGGAGGCCGTTGATGAGCAGCACGATATCGAGCCTCTTCCCGCCGGCATACGAGCTCTTGGGGAACTCCCATTGGTTGGTGACCACGTAGCTGTTGTTCTTTGCGGCCGTCTTGGGATTGGTGTCGAAGAAGTTGATGGAGACATGTTCGCCCTCCTTGCCGAAAGGAAAGCTGTTCTCCTTGAAGAAGAGGTTTCGCAACTGTTGGTTGGCAGTGATGATGTCGCCGCCGATGCCGCTGTAGATGATACTCTTCACCTGTTCTACCACAATCTGCGCTTCGCTGTCGCTGATATGGTTGATGCGTATGAGCGCCTCTTTCAGCAGCGAGTCGACGATGATGCTGTTTTTATCCTCGCGGAGCGTGTCGGCATCGATATACTTGTAGCCCAATTGCTTGGCTACATCAATGCACATCTGCTCGGTTACGTTGTCTTCGTTGAATGACATATTTTCAATGTACTTTTCAATGTATTTTTCAATGTACTTTTCTCCACAGTCTCTTGAGTGTTGGGGACATCTTGGCTATCATGTTGAATCCCCAGTTCGCTTAAACAACAATTAAAGTTCGCTTAAATTTAGACACCGAATAATGACGTTCTAAAAAGATTTTCAGTTATTTAGCATTTTCACTTTACTTAAATCCTATCTGTTTTTTGCTTAAATTTCGCTTAAATTATCCACCAATTTCCAACGTTTCTTTTCTGTGATTGTGATGATACCAGACTTCCGCATTTTTGTCAACAGATTACCAATCTTGGAATTTTTTCTCTTGTCGTCAAAATCCGAAGGCAGTTTATTCCACAGTAGTTCGTTGATTTGGGATCTGGATAACAGCGTATGTTCCTTCAACGCACGCACAATCCACTCTTGGCATTCTGTATCATTATAGCCTTTTCTCAGCGAATAATCTATTTGTTGATTGGTGGCTTGGGCAATATATTTAGAAACAAATAGGTGGGATTTGTGCCCCTCTACCAGTTTCCGTTTTCTCAGCATTGATACAGCCTCCGCACTAATGGGTTTACCCTTTTGAACTTTATCCAGCAGGTATGCTGTCGTAAGATCTATACTTGTGTTCTCTACCAGCATAAGACTGTATGCTTTGTCTATGATATTGCCCGGAATTCGAAGCACCGTACTGTTCTCGTTACTTAGGTCGTAGTCGGGCATAGGTAGATATCTTTTCTGTTGGCGCAGGAACATATTATGGATACCATAACCCTGTGTGTCAATCATATGTACACTCACCATTGCCTGTGTCAAGAATGGGTTGCGATATTTTTCCGGAGTTTTTTTGCCCTCTATATAATCCTCATAGGTGCCTACGAAAAATGTACCACGATTAGAGAATACAAGTTCTTCTGTTTTTTCCGTAACAACGATTCTGGCATTTGCAGTATAGTCCTGATGCGCGATACAGTTATGAAGACCCTCTAAAATAGTTCTTGTGTCGTATTTCCATATCTCTGAAGGAATCAGAGAGTTGTTGGGGAATATCTTAAACTTGTAATTTCTTATGCAGTTAAGCACCTTGCTTGTCGAGAGCAGAAACGGTATCGTATAAGTCTCGCCTGCTGTTTCTTCTGCGGTGTCAAGCCTCCACACAATCTGTGCAATATGATCCAACAAGTGTGCTGATTCGGCCTTTCCAACCAACAATAGAGTCGTCCTGGTGATTCGTCCATTGATAGTGAGACGTGCTTTATCTAGGAAAACAGCATCATCCCATCCATTGATTTCGTCCTCCTGTTCCTGATGCAGCTCTATGTATCCTTTTCTCGCTTTCTTGACAGCTTCTTCATCCAAATCTGCCAATGTGGCTTCAGGTATAATTTCTTTTGTCCAGTCCTTATGCGAGTTATATATCTGTCGCATCCAGTCAGCATAAGGACGGAGGTCTGTTGTGTGGGAATCTACTCTGATATAGGGGATATTCTTGAAACAAGTGGGTTCTCCTTGGGCAGCAGGAACGATGAATACTACTACCCTTGTCTTTCCCTCATACATAAATTCATCAATCTGGAAATCAATCTTCGGCGATATCATCTGCCGAAGGTACATTTCCAAATACTGATTCCCGGCAGCCTTTACTTTTGAGCAGTCAAAAGTAGTAGGTTTTACCTCCAACGTATCATCATCTACACCAAAATACAGATAGCCATAATCCAGGTTCTCTAAACACGCACCATTCGAAAGTGCAGAGATGTATCTACCCAGCTTGTCGGCATCTTGATAATTACTCTTGAATTCCAGAAATCGCTTTTCCTTTTGGAATGTAGATATCTGTTTCTTTAGCAGATTAGTATATTGAATATCTTTCTCCATAATATCAAAACGTTAATCCCTTTAGGTTATTGTATTTCAGCATTGGGTATCATTAGGTTACAGGTTTTCGTTGATAAGCGACTTGATGACTTTATCTATTGCGTCAACAGACTTGCGCAGTTCAGAGATGGATTTGTCGGCCTGTTCAGCTATTGCAGAAAAATGATTTTGTAAACTCATAGGAGGACACGGAACCAATATTTTAGCTATGTCATCTGGTTTTATTTCAAATACTTTTGTACCGTGTACATACTCAATTTTTGCGTGATTAAATAATGCGGATTTAAAAAAGAAAGACATGTATAGCGGATTCATACTATGTTTATATATGGCCGCATGGCCTCCTACTGCAACTGGATAGTCACCTAACCAGGCAGTACTCTTACATGACCCTTCTGTATCTTCACTTGTGATTGCTATAACTAAATCGCCCTTTGATGCAAATTTCGTTTTAGGCTCTAAATCAGAAGATATTTCAGTGATGTGTGAAGTTATAAAAGGCCCAAATTTCGTATGTATCTGCCCGTAATGAATACAAGGAATGCCATGTTCTACAAAATCAGATTTCTGAAATCCTCCTCCGCGAGTGAAAGAACCTACTTCGCCCAAAGTTGTTTGTGGCCAATTACCACCCCCAAACATCTCGATAAATTGAGCCTTTACCATTTCTTCTGTGGCGGCAATCATTTTGAGATATGACTGCTTCACTTCGTATGCTGCCCAAAGTTTCTCTGCCAAAACTTTTTGCTCCGCAAGGTATGGAAGGTCAAACTCATATGAAGCCAAATCTGAAAAAAGAACATAAGGATTAGTAGAACCCTTGGAATGAGCTATTGACCAACTAGTAAAACCTTCAGAAAGCATTAAAAAAGGTAATAAACTTTGCTCAAATACCGCTGGATCTTTGCTTTCAAATACAAATGTTGTATTAGCACAAATGCCATCAAAGTCTGCTACAGCAACTTTCTTAAGGTAGGTCCTTCTTGATCCGTATAACACTTGTCCTGTCTTAAATATACGTGTAAAAGCAGGACCTACGTCATCAGTAGCAAATTTTCCTCTCCTACGAATGTTCAAGTCTTCTGAATCCATGTGGTCTCCAGCAACATAGAACTCGTACGGATTATTATTCCTATCTACATTGTTTTTAACGTCCTTTACTATATCGCCAAATTTGACCTTACTCATGATTCAACAAATTTAATAGTTCATTGATTGCACTGTAGTTTTCTTCTGTTAATTCATCCCATTGTTTATAAGAATCATTGAAAGCTATTATATTTGACCTGTTATCAGTCTTCACATAACTTTGTATCTTAAGTTGATCATCATTATTCTTTATCTCTTCTATACTTACTTTCTGGGCGAAACCATTAATTGATTCGTATTGGTTATAGGCATCAACAATCTTTTTTATATGTGATGGTTCTAGATAACTTTGAGCATTTTTTCTTGTTACCTCTTCTTTCGCATCAATAAACAGTACGTTACCTTTATGTGAATCAGGTTTTCCATTTCTGCAAATCACAATACAGGCCTCCATTGAAGCATTGAAAAATAAATTGGGACCTAATCCAATCACACAATCAAGAATATCAAGATCAACTAATTCTTTTCTCATATGGGTTTCTTCATCCCTGAATAATACACCATGTGGAAATAAAATAGCACATCTACCATTCTTCTCATCTAAAGATGCTATGATATGCTGGAAGAAGGCATAATCAGCTCTTCCTTGTGGAGGAACACCTAAGAAGTTTCTTCCATACTTATCGTGAGCGAACATTTCTCTATTCCAAGTCTTAATAGAATATGGAGGATTGGCCAGCACTACATTAAATTGCTGCACCTTGCCTCCTTTGGTGAAAGCAGGCCGTTCGAGGGTGTCATCGTTCACAATCGAAAAATCGTGAATGCCGTGAAGGTAGAGGTTCATACGGGCGATGGCGGCGGTGCCGGCATTGATCTCCTGGCCAAAGACTTTCACATCGCGCCATTCCTCGCCTTTGTCCTTCAAGTGGGTTAGGCTTTTGATGAGCATACCGCCGCTGCCGCAGGTGGGGTCGTAGATGCTCTCGTGGGGCTTGAGCTGCAATATCTCGGCCATCAACTCCACCACCGTGCGGTTGGTGTAGAACTCCTGCGCCGTATGGCCGGCATCGTCGGCAAATTTTCCTATCAGGTACTCATATCCTGTTCCCATCTCATCGGCCGGACAGGCGGCCAGCGAAAGGGTCTGTTTATTGAAACTGTTGAGCAGGTTGCGGATGACGGCATCGGGCATCTTGTTCTTGTTTGTCCAGATAGACTTGTCGCCAAAGATGCCCTCCAATCCTCCAACCACGCGGCCATCAATCTTCTTGCCCGGATTGACCAACTCGATAGTGCGGAAAGCATCCACCAACGCCTGTCCGATATTCTCGGTGACGTTGAAGACCTCGTTCCAATGGGCCTCCATCGGTATCTTGATGGCGGAATACTGCATCATCGATTCGGCGAACTCCACGCCGCCCTCGTCAACATAGTGCTGGTACTCCTCGTCGCGCACATCGCAGATGCGCTTGAAGAAGACCAAGGGGAAGATATAGTCCTTGTAGGCGGCAGCGTCTATCTGTCCGCGGAGGTCGATGGCCGCTTGCCAGAGATAATGTTCCAGTTCGTCGAGTGTTATCTGTTTGGTCATAGGGTTTCTGTTTTCAAGTTTAAGATAGCACGGAACTTCTTTTCTGCTGCCAGCATATTATCGTAGGCAGATTTGAACTCGGCCAGTACATCGGCGTATGGGCGTACCTCCTCTTTGTGGTACTGTACATACTTGTTGGGCGAGAGGTCGTAACCTTTCTCCTTTATCTGCTCGAGGGTGACGACTATCGACTTGTCTTCTTCTTCGTCGTAAGTTGTATAGAGGCGGTAGAGCTCATCGACATCGTCGTCGCTGAGGATGTTCTGTGCCCGCTGGGGAGTGAGAATCTTCGAGCCATCGACCATCAGAACCTTGCCCTTGTGTTCCTCAGGCTTCTGGTCGCGCAGTATCAGCAAACATGGAGAGAGCCCGGTGCCGTAGAAGAGTTTGTCGCCCAGGGTGATGACGGCTTCGATATAGTCATGTTTCACCATCTCCTCGCGGATGCGACCCTCCTCGCCACCACGGAATAAGACACCTTGCGGGAGCACAACCGCCATACGGCCAGTGATGCTGCGCATACTGGTCACCATATGCTGAATCCAGGCATAGTCGCCGTTGCTGTCGGTGGGAGTGCCCCAGAGGTTGCGCCCATAGCGATCTGTCTTCCAGGCGGCAGAGCCCCAATTCTCGAGTGAGAAAGGCGGATTGGCAATCACACAATCGAAATGAGCGAGATGTTCGTTTTGAAGAATCTTGGGGTCGCGGAGTGTGTCGCCGCACATGATATTGAAGTCATTGGCACCATGCAGCAGGAGGTTCAACTTGGCGACAGCGGCATTGGTGACGTTCTTCTCCTGGCCGAAGATAGAGCCGCAGCACTTGTTGTCGTTCTTCATGTGGTGGACGGCCTCGATAAGCATACCGCCGCTGCCGCAGGCTGGGTCGTATACCGTCTCACCCGGCTGTGGGTCGAGGATGCGCACCAGCAGTCGCACCACAGGACGCGGGGTGTAGAACTCGCCGGCTTTCGCCTTCGAGAGGTCGGCGAACTTCTTCAGCAGCATCTCGTAAGCGTCGCCCATCAGGTCGGCGGCGTAGTCGTTGTTGCCGAGTCGGCGTTTGCTCATGTGCTCTATCAGGTCGCGCAATCGCTCGTCGCTGAAGACGTTCTTGTTGCTCCAGTTAGCTGTAGAGAAGACGCTCAGCACGCCGTAGAGGGTCATCGGGTTGGCCAACTCGATCTGACGCATCGCTCCGATGATGGCGCTGCCGATATCCACCGTGCGCTCGCGCACATCGTCCCAATGGCACCCTTCGGGGATGACGAAACGGTGCTGCTCGGGGAGAGCGGCGAACTCCTCGTCGCCGTCGGAGAGGCGCAGAGCCTCTGCGGTCTCCTCGTCGTAGACATCGCTGATGCGCTTGAAATAGAGCAGCGGGGTGATATATTCTTTGAAGGCATCCTGCGACACCGGCCCGCGAATGATATTGCAGGCCTCATACAGGAAGTTGTACAGCTCTCTGCTTGTGCCGATTTCCTCGGTCGCCTTGGTTTTCTTGTTTTTTGGCATTTAATTCTGTCCTTTTGTATTATAGACTTTTCTTTCCACGTTCCTTCTCAAAATTCATTTTTGCCAACTCCACTCTTCTTGCTGTTATTTCCTTCATTGACTTGGGAGGTAAATCCTTTGCCCAAAATAAGATGTCAAGCATATTGTAGATAAGGCTTCTGATGAGGTACGGAGCTTCACCTTTGATAACAACAGAGTCGGTGGAAGAACGGTGGGAGCCAGGATTTGTAATCTCTACACAAGTATGGATTGCCCTTTGTACATATACAGGGATTAGTCCTTCCATATATCGCTGACCTAACTGGAAGCTACAGGCGGCGAGATTTGAACCATCGTGCTTTAACGAAAGAATCCCACATCCGTAAAACCTATTCATTACATCGCTCATTATCTTTCGTATATCATTCAGTAGTGAGTTGTTTGTCCATTCCTCATTATCCAATGCTTTCAGGATTCTCAATAAGTCATGTTTAGATTCCGGCCAAGTGTCAAATACTATCTGGTGTTTATGGATGATTTGTGTTTCGTGTAAGGACTCTGCATTTTTTTTGATATCCTCGATAAGCTTATCATCATCGACCTCTTTTTCATAATAGTGGTCCTTATGTTCTTCAGCAAATGATGATCCAGATTTTGTATCTGGCTGCCCAGTGAAGATATAATACGGCACTTCTCGCCTATATGACAATTTGTTTATTTTGTTTATACTGGGCCATAATCCAGACAAAGTATCCACTTTCGAATCTTTCCCTTTAAAGACTTTGGCATCAAGTATCACACCCGACCACTCTTCCAGAAGCTTCTCAAAGAGTTCCATACCTTCTTCTGAATTAGTGCAGGTAACAACCTCAAATCCATTTTTGGGATGTTCGCACAGTTCCTTGAAGGAACTCATTTCTTCCCATTTGTCATCAATCCAAAGTATCTTGTATTTACTCATCTTCGCAGCATATTGGTAGTTTAACATCAACAAATGTCAATTCTGCTCCATCATCTAACTTCTCAACATACACATCATAATCTCCCCCATAATGCTCTACAATGCTTTTCACAACATATCCTCCTGTACCTTGTCCTTTAGATTCCTTGCCTTTCACCAACCTCATACCGTATCTTTCCTTATCTATCTCTTGCGGTAATGGTTCTCCATCGTTTTGGAAAGAGATTCTCAGAGAGCCATCTTCGATATAGGTGTAGATGTTTATCGCATAATGACCAGATTTATCAGTAAACCCATGATCTATAGCATTACCGATAATGTTATTTACAAGTCTCAGAAAATCAGAGCGGCCCATATTTACATAAGGTGTCGTAATACCAGCCTCTTCAAAGGATATATCGTCTTTCCAGTACTTGATGCTGTAATAACTCTCATTTGATATAAGACCTGAAAGGATTTCATCAACATTAAGTATTTCCGGCTCGGCAAATTTATTTTCATCAGCCAGATGCCGGACAATCTCAGATAATGCGTCAAGGGCGGCCTTTTGTCTTTGAATGTAAACATTCAGTTTGGAGGCCTCTTCTTTGGGTAAGTCTTCAGAAAACAGCGACAATAATTTCAAAGTACTGCGAAGTTGAACCATCGGAGTCTTCATATCATGCTTACGGTTGCGAACCTCAAGCATATACTCCGCCTTCATTTTGTCTATAATCTCTTGCAGCCCCATCTCTTTGACTTTCGCCAACTTCAATCCTTCAAAAGCCTCTTTATAGAGGTTGTTCTGCTCTTCCAAACTCCGCTGCCGGTCAATTGATGGAAATGCCACCCTAATTTTCAAAAGTGTGGCACGGGGAATGCGGGGGATCACACCTCCCATAAACAAAGACCCTCTTCTTGATATTTCAAGACAAAGGTATGTAGGAGACACCCAACTCTTCGTTATTCTGCAAACAAATACATTGGGATGGACGAACAATGGATGTTCTATCGAGGCCTCACAATACGTGGGCTTAAGGTCTCTAATACTTGAAAGTAGGATTACCGGCTCTGTAATCTTTGTCGCATTAGAGAGATTATCTGTTTCTTCGAAATAATCAACGGCTCTAATGCAATCTGCACTTTCAGTAGATAAGCTTGATATCTTGGCCAGATGTCCTTTTTTGTCGTCGAAACGTTTCTCCCCACTTACAAATTCAACAAGATCGCCTAACTCAATGACCTTGAAGCCCTCAGGATACTCTGTCAGGTTAGTATATAATGCCGGTGTAAGAACGCAATCATTACGGAATATTTCTTCAATCTGCACATTACAAGTACGGACATTGTCGTTCTCCAGAAACCGGTCAATAATTGTCGGTACATCCAATCTACTGGAACCTTTAGCGTTCTTCATCAAGCAGTCAGAGGCATCAACGAACCTAACGGAACCTCTTTTAATTAGCTTGTCAACGACAACAAGGCACGTAGGGATTGCAATATTGCGGATAGCTCCAGCCGGCAATGCAATAATTGTCTGAATATTTTTCTTCCCTACCAGCTCTTTGCGAATGTCGAAGTTTTCGCGCCGGTAGCAGAAACTTAATGGGACCAACATGACGCACTTTCGAATAGGCGACATGAGGAATCTGTGCATGAAAATGTCGTCAATCATCCTACGCCCAGGTCGCCCCAATTCTCGCATAGCCTCTTCCGAAGGGACATAAGATCCAAGCGGCAACTCGGAAACAAGTGCGTCAAATTGATTCAAGTCATCAGGCCATCGACTGCATGAATTTTCTGTAACGCACGTGGAGTTTAATTTATGAGCCAACAGTCTTACTCTTGCCAGATTAGAAGTCCAATAATTGACTTCTTGACCGTAGAACTGCACATCCTTCATCAAAGGAGAACAAGCGAGATTACAGATACCAGCACAAGGGTCGAATACGGATTTTACTTGTATCGACTTTGCAACTGTGGCGATAAGCTTTGTAATATCTGGGGTCGTTCCATACCAACCGAACCTATCTACCGCCTGTATATAATTGATTATATAATCAATCACCTCACAATAGTACTTATCAGACAGGTAGATGTAGTTTGTTAAAAACCTCCTATAAGGTTCTGCGTTCTTATCTTGAAAGAGTTCATCCCCTCCTTGCAAATCAGCAAATAAAGCATCCGCCAAATCTTGCAAATCTTCATTTAAATCGAGACTCTCCTTCTTTTCCTGCTCAAGCATCATCTGCAAGATTCCATTCGGCAATATATACCGAAGTCCATAATGATGACAAAAGAGGAGGTAAACTAATCCTCTATGACCCTCTTGCTCCCAAAAGAGTCCCATTGCCATATGAGACAATTCGTTCAAACATCTGTCCAGATTTTCAAAGAGAGGTTTCTTTTCAATATCGCGAATCTCGGTCATAGCAAATGAATTTAGTTTTGTTTCGTTTTTGGCTGCAAAAGTACTACCTCGGAGTGCAGTCTTTTTGCGCTGTCAAATATTTGTTGGCCAAGATGGCTATCTGACGGGATATTTCTTCACGTAGCGAAAGGGGCTCAACAACCACAATATCACTGCCAAAAGAGAGTATCTCAGATATCAATTCAAAGTTTACCTTCATGGGGAAAGAGATAGTGACCGAATCATCCTCTTTTTTCACTATCCGCTGCCTCTCGCTGAAGGGTTTTGTCTCTACATAAGGGTATCGCTTCGCTGCAACCTTCAGCACCACACGCTCTGTTTTTGCTTCAGGATTGAGGGTTACGCCTATGGTATCGGCAAAGAGTTCGTCAAAGTCTACATTGGAGGGGCGGTATTTTGCTTTCCACAAGCTCACGGTCAGTATTCGGTCGAGGGCGTAGGTGGCGATATTGTCATATCCGTCCGGAGTGGCCAAAAGGTACCAGCGGCTGTTGTACTGCTTCAGATAATAGGGATGCACGTTGATGTCTTTTGCCGTTTTGCTCTTGAACGACTTGTAACGCAGCGTCACCGGACGACGGTTCATGATGCTCTCTAGCAACACGTTGAAGTTACCCATTCCGGCCAGCAAACCATTGTTCTCAAAAACTACACAGGGCGACTTCTCGGCGAGAGGTCTGCCGGATTCCAGCCTCTGCAGGCTCATAAACATCCATTGCTTCAATGGAGTGGCGCTGTCGGGGTCGTTACACATAGGACGCAACAGCTCCACAGTATCGTGCAGAGCGGTCTTTTCGCGTTGGGAGAGGTCTTCGACGACTTCCAGATTAAAGGAAGTGTCCGCATAGCGGTAGTAGTGCATCTTCCTCAAGTCCTCGTCGAACTCGACATTGTAGGGCGAGAGCTGGAGTAGGTTGATGTCGTTCTGGACAGATCTTTTGCTTACGCTTTTGTCATAGACGCGCATCATTTCTGCCTGACAGCACTCCACCAGCGCGTTGATATCGTACAAACGTGAAGTATCTTTGAAGCAGGCGTTCAAGACTTGGTAGCGTAGCATTTTGTTTCTGTCGATGGGCATAGGATGTACAATATACCGTTACTATATATTTCTGTCTTTATGTTGCTTTATTTTGTAATTAACTGACTATTTTCGAACTGCAAAGATACGCATATTTTCTGAAATGGCAAAATGTTTGTTAAGAAAAGGGGGGCGGGAGGCATTGAAAGAACTTTTTTCGTAACATTTCTGTTTTGTGCATACTGTACTGATAAAAGCAATAAGAAAGCAAAAAGGGCCAGGGGATGAAGTGAACCCTGAAAGTTGGACACAACTTAAAGGTTCACATGAAGCACAGATTAAGTTTGGAAGAGAAACTTGCAGCGATTAAAATGGTGAAGGAAGGTCAATCAGCACGGT
>Ga0326513_10000097_pt1 | contig 63434 bp, 48 predicted proteins | sample 2_2465_0518_D_FD_203654 | JGI IMG/M metagenome (GOLD analysis project Ga0326513, IMG submission 203654) | Bovine rumen microbial communities from UC Davis, California, United States - 2_2465_0518 | ecosystem: Host-associated > Mammals > Digestive system > Stomach > Rumen | place: USA...
AGCAGAGAAGTCGGGATTCACTAAGGTCGATACCAAGGCATTTATGAATGCTATGGAAGAGGTTATTTTTGACTGCGTTAAGGCACAGGAAGACCTGAAGATGACGAATGGTATGACTATTACTGTCAAGGATGTAGCCGCAAGAACTGGTCGCAATCCTATGACTGGTGAGACGATCCAGATTCCTGCTAAGAAGAAGGTTGCGGTTAAGATCGGCAAAGCACTGAAGGAAGCCGCCAACTGATATACAGTTTTGACTAATCTGGCGATTAGTTGGTACAATTAAATATTGAAATAGATGTAACCCATCACACTGTCATAGGTGTGATGGGTATTTTTGTATATAAAGAAAGGGGATGCTTATGGCTGAACAAAGAATTATTGATGTGTCTGAGCATCAAGGAAAAATTGATTGGAAACGTGTAAAAGATTACGTGGACGGTGCAATTTTGCGAACTTGTTATGGCGATGACTTACCACAACAGGATGATAGATATTTTAAATATAATGTAGAACAATGTGAAAAATATGGTATCCCCTATGGTACGTATTTATATTCTTATGCAGGAAATCTTAATCAAATTAAGAGTGAAATCAAGCATGAAAAAAGAATGACCGAGGGCTATCATCCTGTATCTCATTGGCTCGATCTTGAAGAGTGGAATTTGCGTTATTTAAGCAAACAAGCCGCCACAGCTTGGATTAAAGAATTTGGTGATAATTCTGGTGTTTATGCAGGTCAGGCGTATTGGCGTAATTCTCTCAAAGACTTTAAATGTCGTAGATGGATACCTGCATATGGAACGAATTCTGGCAAACAAGAAAAGAAGTATGAACCACCATTTGATAAAGATGGTTGGCAATTTACTTCGAGAGCACACATTCCCGGCATTGCAGGTAATGTAGACGAATCTGTTTGGTACGTTCCTTTTAGTGAACAAAAAAAAGAAGAATCTAAAAAGGGCACTAATGAAAAACAGCGTAAAGTATATCATGTGTATAAAAAAGAGGTGGCGATGTTAATTATGCGACATCTTTGCACTCATAAAGAGCATGGTTATACGCAAGATATGGACAAACGTTGGGGCACTGGACTTGAAACTATAGATATTTATGGTAAAAAATATACCATTAAATCTGGAGATCGTGATTGTTCTTCTGCTGTTATTTCCGCATTTGAAGCCGCAGGTATTTCTTGTGGTGGTGCTACATATACAGGTAATATGAGAAAATGTATGACAGGTACTGGTAATTTTAAATGGCATCCTATGTCGTTTATTGCACAAGCGGGTGATGTTTATTTAAATGAAGCGTGTCATACGGCTATGTGTTTATCAGCAGAACCTGATGTGTTAATGCAATTTAGTATTAATGAAAAAGGTACAGCTACTGGTGGTAAACAAGGTGATCAAAAGCAAGTTGGTGATTATGATGAAAAATATGGTCGTGGCGAAAGTCATTTGAGAATGTATTATTCTTATCCATGGAATGGAATTCTTGAATGTGTTAATAAAGAAATTGCTTTTGACATTGAATATGAAATTGATTCTTCTGGCAATAAAAAAATTGTTACGGAAGAAAAAATTACAAACGAACAAAGTTCTCAAAGCAAAAAAATTATAGTGTCAACTGACACCAAAGAGGTTACTCCTGAAGTTGTATATCAAGTATATCAAGGTAAATATGGTAAAGGTACAACAGATGGTAGTGAGCGTTTTATTAAATTGACTAAAGCAGGATATGACGCTGTTAAAGTTCAGGCAAAAGTAAATTGGGTTTATGAAATTGCTAAAGGACTTTTGTACAATCAAACTTCTGTTGTATCGCAATATGGTAGCGGCAAGAATAGGCGTGAAAAATTAGGCAAATGGTATGATGTAGTTCAAAAAGAAATAAATGTTCTTGCAGGTATAGATAAGTGGTGAAATTAAATGAGTTTTATTTATTACAATCCAAATCCAGAACGTAAGTTAGTTGGTGATTGTGTGATTCGTGCAATTTCTAAGGTAACAAATCAAACGTGGGAAGATACTTACTATGGATACTTATAATCACGCTTATGATGGTGCTTATGCAGGTGCCTATGATGCGTCTCAAGAAAATGAATATTCTGAACGTAGAGGACGTAGCGCAAGAATTGGGCGTTATGTAAGTCGTGATTCTGAAAAAGAACGCATGATTGGAAAACTTGAAGATATGATGGATTCTGTTTCTACAGAGAGAGAACGCAGAATTTTACAACAATGTGTTGATAAACTGGAACAACAATAGTTTTTTAAGAAGGAGTCAGTATTGTGCTGACCCCTTCCTTATATATAAAGGAGGATTCTTTTGGAATTTTACAAAGGTTATAAAAGAATCGAAGGGGATACTGAATATATTAACACAATGCTTTCCCCTGAAAAATATGAGGATTGGTATATTAATGAATATGCCATTATTAAAAATATAGAAACTGGTCAGGAAAGTGAAATGAGATTCGATGGTAAAAAGTTTGTCGGTCTCAAATTACCTAATAGTAAATATATAAAAGGGAAAAATGCAGAGCAAAGGTGCGCACTTGATGCCCTTAATAATGATGATATTACCACTGTGGCGCTTCTTGGACAGCCGGGGAGTGGTAAAAGTTATTTAACAATGAAAATGGGGCTTTACCGCATTCGTGAAAAAGGGACACAAGCAAAGATTCTTTGTGTGCGTGAAGCGTGGGGTGAAGGTAAAGAAATAGGTTTTTTACCCGGAGATATTTCTGACAAGATTGCTATGTTTCAATTGCCATTCATTCAACAAATGGATGGGGGCATTTGGGAATATGAAAAACTTGTTCAAGAAGGAAAATTGGATTCTAATGTTCTCTATTATATGAAGGGTACTACTTATGATGAAACCATTATGCTCTGCGATGAAGCTGAAGATTTAACGAAAAAGCAAATTAAATTAGTTGGTACACGTATTGGGAAAAATAGTAAGATATATTTTTCTGGAGATTATAAACAGTCACTCTTAGATAGTAGTGAACATAATCCTTTATTACGTATGTGTGAGCAATTAAAAGGTAATCCTTTATTTGCATGTGTGTATCTTCCTGAAGATGTGCGTAGTGAAACTTCTAAGATGTTTGCTGATTTGTTTGATTAAATATTAAGGAATTAAAAGGAGAAAACGTATATGGCAGAATTAACATTAGTACCTGAAGTGGGTAATACATTTTCTTTTATGGAAGAAATGGGAACTGGAGTATACGACGAATTAATGAAATATTATACAGATAAAAGGGTTCTTATTGTCAATAAAGATATTGATAATAGTGTAATTGAATCTTATGCTATTCGTATTTTACGGTGGAATGATGAGGACAAAAATGTTCCTTCCGATAAAAGACAACCTATTACTATTTTAATACATAGTTGTGGTGGAGACCTTTTTAGCACGTTGTTTTTGATTGATATTATTAAACAATCCAAAACACCTATACATACAGTTGGTATGGGACTTGTGGCTTCAGCGGCTTATTATATTTATATTAACGGACATGATAGGCTAGCATTTGAAAATACAGTATTTTTACAGCATGACGGTACAATTTCAATTGCTGATTCCAATTCTAAAGTTAAAGATTTTATGGCTTTTAATGATCTTATGGAAGATAGAATTAAAGAGTCTATTCTGACTCAAACAAAAATTGATTCCGATTTTTATGATAAGACATTTGATAAAGAATATTACTTTTTTGCAGATAAAGGAAAAGAGTTGGGTGTTGTAGATAAAATTATTGGACAAGATATAGAACTTGCAGATATTTTTTAATGAGGGTTGTTTATGGATAAAAATTTATTAAATAAATTACCAGAAGAAACTGAGGAGCAATATCTTTGGCGAATAGGACATTATATTGGTGATGGTCTTATTAATTCTTGGAAAGAAGTTAGTGATATTGTGAATTCTCAACTTTGTGATGATGAAAAAAAATGGAAAGATTGCGATACATTTAGACGACAAATTTCCACAGCTAAACGATATTATGATAATGTCTTTAGTAAAATGAAAAGCGATAAAGAATATGATCCTGATATTCAAAAACAACTTGAAGCATTAAGAAAAGAAAGAATTAAAATTCAAACTCTTAATGTTGAACGTAGCAGGATTGACAGAGAAGAAGCACGTAGAGAATTGTTTTATGAACAAGTACATACACTTGCTCAGACTATCCCAGTGCCTGAATTCAATGCGCTTCAAATAAAAGAAGATGTTAGAGAGACATATGTACTGTGTCTTGCAGATATTCATGCAGGTGCTAAATTTAAATCATTAACCAATGAATATTCATTAGAGATAATGCAGGATCGTTTTGATTTATTGTCTGTAGATGTAATTAATTTTATAGAAAAACATGGAATTAAAAAACTTATTGTCTTAGGATTAGGCGATACTGTTCAAGGATTAATTCATGCTAATGATTTAAAAATTAACGATTCATCTATGGTAGTTGCTGTAGTTACTGTTGCTAAGACAATAGCAATGTTTCTAACTAAGTTGTCACAATATGTAAATATAGATTATGTCCATGTGGGTTCTTCTAACCATTCTCAATTAAGATTGCTTGGCACTAAGCCTAATGAATTAATGGATGAAGATGTAGAATATATTATTGCACATTATATTAAAGATTTATGTTCTACCAATTCACGAATTCATGTTCGTGCTCCCGAAGTGGGCGAATGGTTTACTAAATTAGATGTAGAAGGTTATAACATTATAGCTATGCATGGGCATCAAATTAAAAATTTTGAAAATGCTTTAAAAGAATTATCGGTAAAAACTAATGAAATTGTTGATTACCTTATTGTGGGACATTGTCATACAGGTAAAGAAATTTCTGGTTATGAGGGTGTATGTCATGATACAGAGGTTTTAATGTGTCCTAGTTTTATTGGCTGTGATCCTTATGCAGATACTATTTTTAAGGGTAGCAAACCTGCTGTTAAAATTTTTGGATTTGATGATTTATATGGACATAATGAATCTTATAAAATTATTCTTTGATTAGGAAGAGATACGTTCGTGCGTATCTCTTCTTTATTATATCGCAGGGTGGAGAAGTCCGGTCTATCTCGCCAGCTTCATGGGCTGGAGATCGCAAGTCCAAATCTTGCCCCTGCTATTTTTTATGTGACTTTTAATGGATTAAAGCGATAAAAAAGGAAGGTGATTGCATGGCTTATATTCGTGAGGTTAAAAAGCCAGACGATGTAAAAAAAATGAGGATTGGCGATTTGCGAAACGAGTATAATTCACTTGCAGATCGTTATCTTAGAATCACAAAATGTGATGATTTGGTCTGTCCTTCTTGTGGACGATTGAAAACCGCAAAAAAAGAAAACTTTTATGCAGATGGAAATACAATACATGGATTTTATCCAGTTTGTAAAGAGTGTGTTTTTAGGGATGCTGAGAATATAGAAAAACCTACAGACCCACCTAAAGAAACCAAAATATCTGTTCAAAGAGTTTTACGAAAAATGGATAAGCCTTTTATTGAAAGTTTGTATCTTAGTTGTGTTAATTCATACAATAATGAAGAGTCTAATGATTCTGGTAAATCTAAGATGTTACCTTTTCAAAGATACATGTCTCAAATTTGTAGTCTTCCTGCATATAAAGGTAAAACTTGGGAGAATTCAGAATATGGTGAAAAATATTCTGTGTCGAGACCAGATAAAATTGAAATTGTTGATGAAGACCAAGAGATAATTAAACGTGGGCGTAAAAGATTTGGGGCTTATTCTTCCGAAGAATTATATCAACTTGAAAGTGCTTATGAAGATTGGGTTTCAAGATATCCTGCTGAAGCTAAAGCGCAAGAGGTACTATTTGAGCAATTATGTATTCAAGATATGCGGGCAAGACGATTAGCTAAAGAAGACGGTGATCCTAAAGACGCTATTAAATCTTGTCAGGAAATTATGACTAGTTTGGGTATTAAACCAACTCAAAATTCTACAGATGCCATGACTGATCAGAAAACTTTTGGAGAGTTAATCAAAGCTTGGGAAATGGAAAAACCAATACCTGAACCCGAAGATGAATGGGCTGATGTAGATAGAATTGGATTAATGATAGATGTATTCTTTAAAGGTCATCTTGTTAAGATGCTTAATATAAAAAATGCTTTTTCTTCTATTTATGAAAACTTTATTGCTAAGTTTACTGTTAAGCGTCCTGAATTAAATGCGGACGATGATACAGAAGCCATTTTTGAAGAAATTTTCGGTAATAAAATGGCTGAAGAATTTTCGATGGATGACAGCTAATGTCTGAATTTGTTGAAGAAAAACGGAATATAGAAGAAGTAAAAGAAGAAAAGCATAAAAAAATAATGAATACAGTAGCTTGGAGAGCGGGCTATTATCGAGCAAATCCTCAACGTTTTGTAAAAGATGCTTTTCAATTTACAAAAATTAAATTGAGATGGTTCCAAGAACTAATGCTTTGGGCAATGATGCACAATAATTTCTTTCTTTATTGTGCCGCTCGTGGTCAGGGGAAAACAATGCTTGTGGCTTTGTTTGCTTGTGTCAGGTGTATTTTATATCCGGGTACTAAAATAATTATTACAGCACCAATATTAAAACAAGCAAACGAGTCATTGTTAAAAATAAAAGATGAATTTTGTCCTCAAAGTGCTTTTCTTAGGAATGAAATTGCTCGAATAAATATAAGTCAAAATGACGGAGCAATATATTGGAAAAATGATAGTTGGATAAAAACAACTACTAGTACCGATAATGCTCGTTCTGCTCACTGTAATATTATTATTGTCGATGAATATGTTAAAACAGATAAGCGAATTATTGATAGTGTTATAAGAGAATTTCTTAAAGCACCAAGAGACCCCGCTTATTTAAATAAACCCCAGTATAAGCATATGCAAGAACGTAATAAAGAAATTTATATGTCCTCTGCATGGTTAAAATCAAGTTGGGGTTATGACAAGTTTTTAGCATATTTTAAGAATTTTATAAATCCTAATCAGAAATATTTCTTATGCGGACTTCCATATCAGATATCTATTCTTGAAGGTCTTTTAATGAAAGACGAAGTTCAAGATAGGATGTCCGAAGATGATTTTGATGAAATTGCATTTCATATGGAAGACGAATGTTTTTGGTATGGAGATAATGAAGGTGGAGTTTTTAGTTTTGATGAAACATCACGATTAAGAGTAAATAAAAAAGGATTGTTACCTTTAAAATTTTATTCACGAGATTATCCTGTACCGCACGCACCTAAAAATGGTGAGCGTATTATGTCTGTTGACGTTGCTCTTATGGCTTCTACCAAGAAAAAAAGGAACGATGCAGCGGCTATCTATATTAATGATGCAATTAAAATGACAGATACAAAATATAAAGCACATATTATATTTGGAGAAACATTTGAGGGACTTACTACTGACGAGTTAGGTATGACGGTTATGAGATATTTTTATGAATATGGTTGTACATACTTGGTATTGGACTGTGCAGGAGTGGGTCTAGGTGTATATGACCATATTATAAAAGATCAATATGATCCTGAAACAGGTAATACTTATAAGGCATTGTCATGTTGTAATAATGATGAAATGGCTCAACGTTGTAAAGTTAAGGACGCTAAAAAAGTAGTGTATTCTATCAAGGCTTCTTCTGATTCTAACAGCGTTTATTGTATATTGCTTCGTACTGCAATTCAAAATGGTAATGTTGATTTTCTTGTAACTGAAAATGATGCAGAAATATATCTTTCTAAAGAATTTAAAGGTTATAAGAAATTGACTGTTTATGAAAAAGGTGAATTATTAAAATCTTATGCAGAAACATCAGCGGCTATTTTTGAATTAGTAAAATTAAAAGGCTTTTATAAAGATGGCAAGCTAAAAGTATTTGAAACAAAAGGTAATCGAAAAGACCGTTACTCTTCTCTTTCATATAATTATTGGTGTATGAAACAATTAGAGCTTCAATTAAAACCTAATTTTTCTGATGTGGAACGACTTGTATATAGTCTTCCTATCCGTAGGGGGCGTACAAGAAATAATAGAATAATTTGAGGAGGTGCATATGGCACGTAAAAGAAAAAGAAATCGTAATGTGTCGAGCACAACTCAGGCACGAGATACAATTTTAACACAACATGGAGAAAAGACAGTTTCTGAACTACAATCTTTTTATAATAATAATTATGATAGATTAAAAAATTTTGAAGCCGCTCAAACTTCATTCAAACAGATTACAGATGTGACAAAAAATACAAGAAAAGCTATTCCTACTTTTGATAAAAGTAAGCTTCTTTCTTATTTAAAAAATATTAGTAATAATGAAAAGAATCTAAGGAATCTTTCTTGGTATCTTTATTATCGATCACAGATGTATAAGAAACTTATTCAATATAATGCGACTATGTTTGAATTAGACGCAAGACGTATTATTCCTAATTATGATGTAACTGCTAATACTCAGAATGACCAAAAAATGTTGAAGGAATATGCTGAGACAGCAAAATTCATTGATAGTCTTAATCTTCAACAAAAATTCTTAATGATATATCTTATTTGTTTTCTTCAAGATGTTTTCTATGGTTGTGCTTATTATGACGATGATAATGGGTTATTTATTCTTCCACTTGATCCAGATTATTGTAAAATTGCAGGAAGATTTCCAAGTGGCGATTTTGCATTTGCTATGGATATGTCATATTTTACGGGCACATATAATTATTTGCTTGAATATTGGGGCGACCCTTTTGAATCAATGTATAACCAATATCAATCTGGTGGCGATGATTTTAAATGGCAAGTATTTCCAGAAGAATATACTGTTTGTTTAAAATTAAATGTTGAAGACTGGAAAGTAATTGTACCATATTATTCTGGTTTATTTGCTGAATTGATTAACTTGGAAGATGTTAAAGATTTTCAAGCTATAGCGGATGAGCAAGATATTTATAAATTGATTTGGTTAGAAATGGAAACTATTACTGGCAGTAAAAATATTGATGATTGGAAAGTAGACCCTGAAATTATTATTCAATATTTTAATCGTATGTGCGAAGAGGCATTACCTGATTACACTTCTGCCGCTATTGTCCCCGGAAAATTAAATACAATTGGATTTAGTGATAATGATGCTACGACTAATAGTAATAAGGTAACTAAAGCCACAGAAAATGTTCTTAATTCTGGTATGGGTGGTCAAGTGCTTAATAGTATTTCTATTACAGGTACTACTGGTTTGAAGCTTGCTATGAAAGTGGATACTGAATTAGCCATTAGTTCATTACTTGGTCAAACTCAAGGTTGGGTAAACAGATATGCTACATATAATCTTAGTACTCCTTGTAAGGTAGTATTCTTTCCTATCAGTGCTTATACCAAAGAAGATTTTAGAAAAGAGTTATTAGAAAATGGTACTTATGGTCTTCCTGTGAAATTGGCACTTAATGCATTAAATGGTATTAGTGAATATGAATCTTTAGCTACTAATTATCTTGAAGAAAATATTCTTGGTCTGTCCGAAAAGTTCAATAGTCCACTTGTATCTAGCCATACGTCTAGTGGAAATGGTAATGGAGAAGTAGGTAGACCTGCTCTTGATGATGGGGAACTTACAGATTCAGGAGAGGCTACTAGAGACAAGAGAGATAGATCGAATGAATAAGGGGGTTGAAAGATGGAAAAAATGCCGTTTATTAAAACCTCTGATACAGAGGTAGCTGAATTATTTAGACAAGCGGGTTATCCTGAATTAGAAAAAGAAGGGGGCTTGTTTGTGTTTGTAAATATAGGTCGTTATGAAAATGGGAAATATAGTACGGTTCCTGTTGATAAATGCACCTTTTCAAAAACGGTATGTTTATAAGGGGGTGCAATTATGTTTATTACTATAGATGCTTTTTATGATTATTTAGTCAAACAAGGAAATAGTGTTAAATTTTCCAAAGATGATTTTGTTGGTGGTTCTTTTGTGGCTGTTGGACTTGAGGGTACTTTATCTTTTTCTCAAGATACGTCCAAAGACGGACTTGTTAAAACACATTTAAAAGCCGCTCATGTGGGCAAAAATAAAAATCATAGTCAAATCACTTATAGTTCTATGAAAAAGAATTTAAAAAGTATTAAGAATCGACCTATTTTAGCATATATTCATCAGCTTGAAGTTGATGGAGAACAAAAAAACGTATTTGGTTGGCATGCAATGCACGAAGATGATAATGGAGAAATTGTTTATGATGAAATTCCCGTTGGACATGTTCCTACAGATGCTAAACCAGAATTAGTTTATGATGCAGATAAAGATAAGGAATATATTGAAACTGATGCTTATCTTTATGAAAGTTATACAAAAGCACCTGAAATTCTTATGGATGCGGATGGACAATGCCCTGTATCTGTAGAAATTGATGTTTATGATTTTTCATATGATGCCAAAGAAAAAATATTAAATATTGATAATTTTATATTTAAAGGAATTACTATTCTTGGATATTATGAAGATGGTTCTGTTGTAGAACCTGCCATGGAAGGTGCTAATATTTCTTTATTAAATTTCAATGCAGATAAAGCTGCATTTGAGATAGATCAAAATTCTACGAAAGGAGGAAAAGATGATATGGGCTTATTTGAGCAACTTTTGGAGCAGTACAATGTAACTGCTGAAGATGTCACATTTGAGCATGAAAATCTGACAGATGAAGAGCTGAAAGCTAAATTCGAAGAGATGTTTGGTAACGCTGAAGCTGATCCTACTCCTGAATCGAATTTTGAAGATGAAAATCCTGAATCTGAAGATGAAGGTGCGGAAGGTGACGAACCTGAAGAGGAAGCAGAAAATGAGGAGCCTGAGATTGAGGATGAAAAAGAGTCAGAATCCAAGTCTGAAGAAGAGCCTCAAGATGGTGTACAGGATGACGAGCCAGTGAAAAAGATTGAAAATTCTATTACTTATAGTGTTAATGGCAAAGAATTTGCAGTTTCTTTAAATGATAAAATTTATGCTCTTGCTACACTTGTAAATGATGCATATTCTGAAACTGATAATGCTTATTATAATGTTCTTGTTTATGATAAAGAACTTGTAATGGTAGATATGTGGACTGGCAGCGCTTATCGTCAATCTTATAGTGAGCGTGCGGGTGTCTTCTCTCTTAAGGGTGACAGGGTGCCTGTTCATGCAATTTATGTAACAGATACAGAAGAAGCAGAAATTGATAATATGCGTTCTAAGTATTCTGCAATGTCTGAAGAACTTGCAAAATATCAAAAAGCTGAAGAAGAATCCCGTAAAGAAGCTATAATTAATTCTGAAGATTGGGAAGCTATTTCTGATTCTGCTGAATTTGCACAAATTAAAGAACATGCTTCTGAATATTCTGCTGAAGAAATTCAGAATAAATGTGATGCTCTCTTACTTTCTTTTGCTAAAAATAACAATAAGAAAGTACATGTGGCAAAAGATACTAATCAGCACAGATTCTCTCTGTTTAGAATTCCTGAGGGAAAAACTGCTGAAAATAAGAGATATGGAAATCTCTTTGATTAATCTTAATTAAATTTATAGAAAGGAGAAAAACGTTATGATTGATATTGCTTTTGTTTTTACACATAACGAGGCGTTCCCTTCCAGATTGCTTGCGGCAAATGGCGGTGGACACATTTTTGATATCGAACTGACTGCTGATCATGATAATGGTGAGCTTGTTGGTCGTGGCGATTATATTAAGCTTGGTACTTATAAAGAGACAACTGCTCCTGCTTTTGCGGGTAAAATTGTTGAACAAGCTGCTAATGGTAATTGGTATGTTGAGGTAACTGCCGCTACTGAAGCACTTTGGATTCTCATGCCTGAAATTACCCCTTATGACACTATTCCTCAGACTCAGAACCCTAAGGCATGGGTTAATAAAGAGGGTGATGTTGTCAAAGGTTATTCTCTGGTAAAGGGTGATATCTTTGAGATGTCTGCTGAAGGTTTCCAAGGCACTCCTGCTGTTGGTGCGACAGTATCTTTCGCAGATGGCAAATATGTCGTGGCGTAATAGACTAAATTAAAGAAAGGAGGATAAAGCGATATGATTAAAGTATTTTCTACTGAACACCTTAGAAATATCTTTGCGGAGACTCCTTATGAGTCTGTACGCAATCTGATGTTTGATCTTGCTATGGGCAATGATATCGTTGATGATGGCAAGGTTATTAGTAGGCAGGAAGCTAATGACAAGCTGAGAAAATTTGTCTATCAGATTCTTGATATTCATGAAGACAAACCTACTAAGCGTACTCTGCATCGTGCAATGCGCAAACATGGCGAAGAGCTGTTTGAAGTTATCGAGGAAGTTGTTGACCTGAAAATTGAAGAAGGACTTCGTGAGAATGATTTCTTCATGCAGTACGTTGATAGACGCTCTATTGCCAATGGTGACATTATTGAATTTACAACTGCTGATGACACTCTTCTGAGTGTGGCTAAAGTTTCTGGTCAGCATCATGACTTTGTGCTTCAGAGACTTGGCAGAGGCGAAAGCTTCACTGTGAAACAGGAAGTTTATGGTGCGGCTGTTGGTGCACAGATTGATCGTTATCTGGTTGGTCAGGATGATTGGTCTGCACTGGTAAACGCTGTTGCTAAAGCATTCCAGAATGAACTTATTAATCAGATTTATGCGGCATTTACTGATGCTTCTAACAAGCTTCCCGCATCTCCTACTCTGATTGGTAATAACACTCTGGTCAAAGATACTTTTGACGGGATTATCTCTGAAGTTGAGACCATTAATGGTTGTGCGGCTGTTATTGTTGGTACAAAGACTGCTTTGAAGAAACTGAATGCTCTTACTGATGTTGATTGGAGAGCACAGTCTCAGAAAGAGTCCGTTGCTAACACTGGCAGACTTGGTACCTATGAAGGAACTGATATGATCGAAATTCCTCAGCGTTATCTTGACAAGACCCTGACTCAGAAAGCTTTTAGTGATAAAACTCTGCTTATTCTGCCTGTGATTGAAGACAAATTTATTAAAGTTGTTGATCAGGGTGAGACCGAGATTTATCAGGTCACCGAGAAGGGTGAAGAAAATGGGCGTTGGGATGATGTTATGAAGTATGAAATGACCCGTGGCTTCGGTGTGGGCGTTCAGCTTGGTCGTTATTTCGGCGTTTGGAATCTCGCTTAATTTAATTAAATTTAAGGATTAAAAGGAGTAAATATTATGGCAAGAAGTGCTAAGAGAGCGCAGGTAACACCTGCACCTACAATTGCTGAAAATGTTGTGGTTGAACCTGAGGTTAAGATTACTACAGAAAAGAAGAAATTTGCATCTGATGATAGGATTCCTTGTAAATCTGTACTTTCTGGTAAAACACATCTTTTAGGCAAAAGAACAAATATGATCTATACTTTTTTAGGTAGAAATGACACAATTGGAATTGAATATCAGGATTTGGTGGCAGAGGTACGTGCTAGCACAAGTCTACTTTTTCATCCCATGATTGTAATCGAGGATCAGGATTTTGTGAATGAATTTCCAAAATTAAAAGAGTTTTATGAGAAGCTTTATCCTGTATCGGATTTAAAGAATTTGCTTAAAAGACCTGTACGGGAAATTCAGGCAATTCTTCCTAACCTGCCTAATGGCGTTATAGATAGTATGAAAAGTGTTGCGGCTGATATGGTTAGAAGTGGCGAACTTGATAGTATTGCTACTATTAGGGCTTTAGATGGTGCTTGGGGCACTGATTTGGCGATTCTAACTGGTTTTAATAGCGACACAGAATAAATATGAATAGGGGGTAACTTAAAATGCCTACTATTACATATGACGAATTAGTCTCCTCCTTTCTTAGGAAGGGGGAGATACTTAATCTGTTTACAGAGGATATCACAGATGAATATCGGAATGAATTTTTATGGGGTTTAATTTATTCTGCTATTAGTGATCCTTATGTGAATAGACTTTTTAACAGTATTACCATTAATGAACCAATAGAACAATTGGATGAAGATGGTGAGCCTGTTATTGATGAAGAGACGGGCGATCCCGTTGTTATTGAAGGACATATAGAATATGAATTAACAAGAAAAACCACTGAATCTATGGATAAATTATTTGTAATGGATGTTATTGGTTATGGTATGATTGTCCAATGGATGATGCCGTTGGTCTTTAGTACTGTGAATCTCACACAAATGTATGGTACAAGTGCAGAAAAATTTTATGCACAAGCAAATCATACATCTGTTAATAATGAGGTTTTAGATAAAGCAATTTATTTACAAAGGAAACTTATCCGTGATAGAGGTCTTGTAAATAATTCGTATATTGATGGCACTTCATCTTCATCTAAACTAAGGAGTAGTGAATCCTAATGGATTATCTCTATGGCAAGTTTAGCGACAAACAAGTTGCTGAATTTAAAGATAAACTCCATAAAAAATTATTTTGGCTATTACTCTATAAAGACCCTAAAACCGCACAAAATTATGAAAATGTAGATTTCGCAAAATATTTTGTAAATCTTATGAAAGAGATAGATGGACTAAATAAATTACTCTGCTATCCTACTCCCATAATTGAAATTTGTTGTAAACTTCAAGCCGCTTATCAAGAAACTTGTATTGAGCAGTTTGATTATCAAGCATATAGAAAGTTTGTATTAGACGCACATAATCTTGTTGATAAAATTGGCGAGGAAGATGTGGTTTGATTACACAGGATATGTATCAATCAATGTTGACTAGTAGAGGTAAAAACTTATCACAAGCCAGACGCAAACAGTCTGATATGATAATGAATGCAACTTTTACTGGTGACACAGGATACAAACGTGTCTATATACTTGACCCTGAAAATGGTTGGCATTATGAAGATGCTAAATATTCTAAACATGCTACTGTATCAATATTAAAAGACGCTGTAGATTATTATCTGCAATTTAGACCTAAAGTTCATTATCCTATTGGAGTATATGTTTTTATACCGGATGATACAGATGATGAAATTGGTTTTGAAGATTATGAACCTGATAACCCTTTTAAGGACGAGGGTTTTAATATGAGTAAATTGTGGATGATTGTTAATCGAAATGATGAGACACAGTTTGTTAGATATAATATTTTAAAATGTAATTGGGATTTTAGATGGATGTGTAAAGTTCATGGGAAAATGGAATTGATGCATGTTATTGGATGTAGTAGGTCTGCATCGAGTTATACAAGTTGAGAGATTACGATCATTATCTCACAGCTCGCTGCATTTGGAAACATTGCAGTGTATTCCTTCGTATATGCTGGAACGTCCTTAGAGCCTTAATACTGAAACGGAAGAATGAAATATGTCTAAACGGTATAGTTTAAAAAATTAAGGATTGGATAATCAGCAGGGAAAATTCGAATAGAATTGCCCTCAACGACTATCGCTGAGATGCGAGTAGGGAGAAGTCTCCCGAAGTGAAGGACTTCTAAGTGAATTTAATTAAATTCATATGATGAATGATATAGTCTATACCTTTGTGAAAACAAGGGAAAGTTGTTTATATTAAAAAGATTAGAAAAGCCAGACAGCGGGTAGCTCCCGTTTCTTTCGACTCCTAATAAGAAAGATTATGGCTTTTTTAATATGTCAATTTTTAGGAGGAATTGAATTATGACAAATAGAGAAAAATATAATTTAAATAAGGATATCATAATTAAACAAAGGCTCTCTGGTCGTGTTATTAGAGAAATTGGAAAAGAGTTTGATATTCCTAAGGGATCATTAATACAATTTTTAGAAAAAGATGGAATTATTATTCCACCCAAACATAAGACAGAAGAATATAAAAAACAAGTGTTAGATTTATATAATCAAGGATATAACTATCATAAAATTGCAGAAATCGTTGGTTCTGGGCATAAAACAGTAAAAAAACTTTTACTTGAAAGTGGTGTTAGATGGAGGGATACATCAGAGGCCTCTCGTAAGTGGAAATTAAATGAGCATTATTTTGATGTAATTGATACACCTAACAAAGCTTATATTCTGGGTTTTTTATATGCCGATGGTTATAATTGTTTAACAAAACATTCCATTCGTATGGCTTTACAAGAAGAAGATGGATACATATTAGAGGAAATGCGTCAAGAATTAGAAAGCGAAAAGCCGTTAAAGTATTTAGACTTTAATGGACAAATTATGTCCAATGGTTATCCTTGTAAAAATATGTATCAATTGGAAGTTTATGGCATACATATATGTAAGGCTTTAGAAAGACAAGGAATGAAACAGGGTAAAAGTTTGATATTACAGTTTCCAGAGAATTTGTCTAAAAAATTATATTCGCATTTTATTCGGGGTTATTTTGATGGAGATGGATGCATTGTAAATTCTATACGCAAAACAGGAAGTATATACTGTACTATTAATTTTACATCGACTGAGGATTTTTGTGTTAAATTGCAAGAAATTTTATTAAAACAATTACCTACCATAAAATGTCGTATTACAGATGCATCATGTCATAATGGTGTAACACGAGTATTAGAGGTGTATGGTAACCAACAATGTGAATTATTGGGTGATTGGTTATATAAAGATGCGAAAATGTATTTAAAAAGGAAATATCAAAAATATTTACAATTAAAAACCTATTTGTCAAATAAACAGCCTTAATAATAGTAACGACATTATTAAGTAATATAATAGGGCGTGTGGACAAGTGATTATACCACACAATTAGATAACATCACAAACGGATGGGTTCCAGATACTCATTATCTTTATGGAGATGAGGGTTTGAAAAAATACAATCTTTGTGACACTCGATATATGGCTCACGAACAACGGTTCGTTATGTCACATAATAAAATTAATCCTAAAGTATATGAAATCACAAAAGTTGTAGACCTTAATCCTATGGGAGTTATTAATTTAACTCTTAAACAGGATGAATGGAATGAAAAACGTGATAATCGTGAACTATTAATCTGTGATTATTATGATGAGACGGGTGAAACACAAATTATTATTCCTGAAGTAGAACCTCAAGATACCACATTAACCAGTTATATTTATACAGCGCATGTTAATGAGAATAATGAATTAGAGATTGATTATGTTGACCAAAGTGTCAGAGATACTGATTATAACAAATTACAAACTAATGGGACATATTATTTTGTTGCGGAATACTATACAGGAACCGTGGGTGGAGAACAAACTATCGATCCTAATAGAAAATCAGAATGGAAGTTAGAATTAAAAGATGTTGAAGGATTAACGGACACAGAAATTAATCGTTTAGATAGATTAATGGTAATGGATAAAATAGATGATAATATTATATCTATTCATCCAAAGAAAGCGTCTATATTAATCGGACATATTTTTACTCTTACTGTTACTGATATCGATGGTGAAAGTCGTTCTACCATGGATGTGGAGGTAATAGGATGAAAAGAGATATAGCCAATATAAAACGAGATTTGGACAATCGTCATAACAACGATATTATATATAAGAAGGATCAATTAATGAAAATCTTTCAAGAAGATCCAGACCTCAAAGAAGTGTTAGGCGCTAAACAACCTAAACCTTTAAATAAATATAGGGATGCTAATAATCCCACAGAAGAAGAATTAAAGAAACGTCAGGAAATATTAGATTACAATCGAGCAATTCAGCATGAACAAATTGTACCTTGGATTAAATTAAACGGGGTACAAAAAGAAGTGCTGAATTTTATTATGTTTGATATTTGGGATCAGACAGATAGATATGATAGAGGTGGAAAGGCAGTTAAAAATGAGCTTATTGAAGTCTATTGCGTTGTTCACGAAGATGATATGGATACTGAATATGGTATAGCACGCACTGACCTGCTTAGTTATATCGTTCGTGACTTGTTGTGTTGGACTAATGCATTAGGGAGACAACTTAGATGTTATGAAGATAAGCCCATGATTATTGATGCTCAATATTATATCCGTAGAATGAGATTCTTTATGAAAGCGCCTAATGTAGTTAATGGACATATGGGCACGAATAATATTTATGATAACTTTAGCCAGTTCTAATATTACTCAACTTCAATTGTTCTACGGAGATGATTATAAAGTTAATGATTTTATTACTATTCATCAACCAACCATTGGAGATATTTTGGAGTATGATAAACAATATGGTGAGTCTAGTTTTTGGACGATGCTTAATGTGTTTACCGCTAATCCTACGAGTTATAGACTTTTTCTTTGGAAAGATATGAATATTGATTGGACTTTTTTAAATGATTATCAATTGTTCATGATTCTTTATCGGACTTTGAGTATAGAACAGACCCGACTCATTTTTGGTGATTTAGATTTTTCTAAATTTGAAATATATACTCAACCTGAAGAGAAATGGACAAATATTGATGAAAAAGGAATTACAGATATTGTCAAAATCTTACGAAATTCGACCCTCTATAATCCTGAAAATGAATTAGAGTTAGATGAAGATAGTTATAATGTAATTGTTTATTATTTAAGAAGTGCTTTTAATATGTTTCCCAAAATAGAAAAAGCTAAAGATCGCACTACCAAAGAATGGATGATTGAAGAAGAAGAAATGAAATTAAAAACAAGAAAAGATGATGGAAGTTCTACTTCATATCTTCTTCCACTTATATCAGGATGTTTGAATCATCCCGGCTTTAAATATAATAAACAGCAATTAAAAGAAGTAAACTATTATGAATTTATGGACAGTGTACAAAGATTGCAGATTATTGAATCTACTAGTGCTTTGTTGCATGGTTCTTATTCTGGCTTTGCTGATGTTTCTAAAGTAGATAAAGAGCAATTCAACTTCATGCGTGAAATTAAACATGAATATGATAGGGGAATTGCTAAGAAAATAAATAAAAATTAAAAGAAAGGAAGGTAATTGCTATGGCTTTTAAACTTGGTGATTTAATTATCGATAGAATTTCCATGGGCTATGCCGAAAAGTTTGATGGTACGCCTCTGTATGTCCTGACTCAGCTTTCTGAAGCTTCTATTGAGATTTCTGCTGAGTCTCGTGATGCTGTTGACAAAGACGGTACACTGATTAAGCGTTTCTGGAACGCAAAGACTGGTGAGTTTACCGCAACTAATGCTATGCTTAACCTGAATATTATGGCGGCTCAGTCTGGTAATGAAGCTAACATTGCTACTTCTGACAACGTTATCGTTATGCCTAAGATTATTACTGTTAAATCTGGCACGACTGTCGATCTGGATGGTTTTGTAACTGGTAATCGTATTACCGTTAATGCTCTTGGCACCAATGGTGCTATGGGTAAGGCTTATACTCAGGGTACTGCTGCTTCTGCAACTGAGTTTGGTCTGACTGGTACAAAGTTTACTCCTCCGACTGATACTGCTGAATCTCAGTATGTTGTTAAGTTTGACCGTCAGGTTACTGAGGGTGTTGATATTCTTAACTCTGCTGATAAATTCCCCGCAACTGTTCGTCTGACCCTGAAGGGTCTGTGCGTTGATCCGTGCGAAGCAGATACGTTGAGAGCTAAAAAAATTGCTTAATTAGTAAATGGCTATTATAGAGTAATCTATATACACTTACGTATCTATAAAAAATAATAAGTGTCGATAACAGCTATATCAGGGAAAGTCCAGAGATGGATAATCCTGAGGAAAGATTTGGTATATTTACCAAAAATCCGCAACGACTACAGGATAAGATAAGTAATCATTTTATCGAAGCTGTTGCCCACAAGAATAATGTGGGATGATATATAGTCTGAACTCACGCTATAATCGAAATATAAAACGTGAGAAATAGGTAGAAATACCTATTCGCTATAGAAATATAGTCAGTACCCAACAAGCACTGGGGAAAGTAACAGTTTGGTTTACATCGTGCTTCCGTCCTTCCAGCCTAGCCCTGAAACCACTATCGCCCTGAGTTCTGATAATGCAACTCTGGACTTTAATGGCAGTCTTCAGACTGATTATTGCTCCACTGATAAATCCCTGTATCATATTTACTATGCTACAGCTGATACCGAGCAGTAAGAAGAGGATTGACAACAGATTTTAAGATATTATAATTAAATATGTTGCATGGCAGAGTGGGTGTCATAGCCCACTCTGCTTTTATTCAGGGTTTTAGGAAGGAGAATAGAAAAAGGAGTTTTATATGAGAAAATGCTATTTGGATAAAATACCTAAAATTCTGAAAAAAGATTATGAAATGATTGATTGGCGTAATGCAATTGGAATGAATATTGCCTTTGAATATGATGGTATTAAAGATAGTTTTAAAATTGTTGATTATGAATTAAGAGACAAAGTATATATAGTTTATAAAAACAAAAGATACATGATTTATGGTAAATATATTAGAAAAGGAAAAATAGCTAAAATATTTGGACAAAAAATAGATTGGTTATATTCTGAGGGAGATATAATTCAGGATTATGTCAATTCACATGATAGAAATCTTATAATTACAAAAAGACGATATATTGAGAATAATAAAAACCCCAAATATAGACATCATAAATATTATCAATATAGATGTCTAAAATGTGGTTATAATTGTATTATGGATAATTATTGGATTAATGAAGCAGATTTAAAAGCGGGCAAGGGATGTGGATGTTGTGCAGGTACAAAAGTAGTTATTGGTATAAACGATATTTCTACGACATTACCTTGGGCTGTACCATATATAGATGATATTAATTATGTTTACACTCATACTAAAACTAGTCAAAAAATAACAGATATGACTTGTCCTATATGTGGTTATAAAAAACGAATATCTGTTGATAAATTATATTATCAATCTTTTGGATGTCCTAAATGCTCAGATGGATTAAGTTATCCAGAAAAATTCTTTTTAAATATATTGCAACAATTGAATATTAAATTCAAATTTCAATTGAACAAAAAAGATTTTGTATGGTGTGATAAGTATCGGTATGATTTTTATTTGCCAGATTATAATTGTATTATTGAAACAAATGGGGTTCAACATTATGAAAATGGTTGGAAGAAAATTGATCTTCAACGTAAAATTGATAAACGAAAACGAGAATTAGCATTAAAAAATGGGATTAAACATTACATTGAATTGGATTGTCGTTATTCAGATAAAGATTATATTAAACATTCTATAATTAATTCCGGTGTCCCATTTAAAATAAATAATATTGATTATAATGAGGCAGATTTAAAAGCACAAAGAAACATATTAATTGATGCGTGTAAATTGTATGAATCGCATCCAGAAATCACTATTAAACAGATTGCTTTAAAATATAACGTTCACGTAGGTACCATTGTGCGTTATTTAAAAAAAGGGCGTGAAATTGGTTTATGTAAATACCGAGATGAACGCAAGAGCAATCGATCAGTAAAGTAAAGGAGAAAAACATGGGAAAATTTGATAGAACCTGTGTTGTCTGTGGGAAACATTATGAGTATTGCACAAACTGTGACCGATTCCTCAATTATCCCACGTTTATGACAATGTATTGTAGTAAAGAATGCGTTGACCTTTTTGATATTCTCTCTCGTTTTGAAGCAGGACAAACCTCTAAAGAAGATGCCCAAAAAGTGCTTCAGGGAATGGATCAAAATAAAATGAAAATGCTCAAAAATTCTATGGCTAATACTTATAAAAAGATTATAGCTGAAGATGAACCTGTTAAAATTGAAGAAGAAGTAGAACCAGTTAAACCTGAAGTTGATAAACAGATTGCAGGTGAAACAGTTAAAAAAGCGGTTTATAATGCAACTCGTGAGTCGGGTAAAAATGTTCCCCGTTCAATTGCTAGCAGGAAGCATTGATTATTTTTAAATGAACAGTGATTATTTTATTTTTTGACTTTTGACAAATACTATCCCCTAATTTTGGGTGATAGTCATATACAAAGGGCATAGCTTACGCTGTTCAGGCGAGGTTATGCCCTTTTTTTGTATTAGAAAGGAATTTGATATGATTGAACATGATGTAATAAATTCAAATCTACATCCACGTCCATATCGTCCTGAAGAAGTTGTACGTATTATTAATAGTAAACAATTCAAATTATATATTGCAAATGGTATTTACCCAATTGATATTTATACAGGATTAGATAGAAAAACAGGCAAAACTATATTGGTTATGATCTTTTTGAAAGATGAGACTAAGGAGGCATATAACCTTTGGTGTCGTTACGAACTTGAAGAAGATACTATTTGATAGGGGGTATATTATGGCGAAGAAAAAAACTACTACTCTCCTATCTCTTGATACTAGTACCACTTCTACTGGATGGGCAGTATTTCAAAATGGCGTTTATCAAGACTCAGGCGTGATTGATAAATTTAAAAAAGAAAAAAACGGCTATAAACGTCTTGAATTAATGGTTAAAGAATTATTGTCAGATATCGAGCAATTAAATCCAGATATTATTGTTATAGAAAAAGATGTTGTTTTTGGAAATATGAAAGTTATAGATATGCTTATGAAAATTATTGGAGCGGTCTATGGTTTTTGTTTAATAAATGGAATTACATATTATGAGTTTGCACCTAGTGAATGGCGCAAGTATGTAAAGCTTCAAGCGTTCGGTAGAAAACGCACTGAATTTAAACAAGCTTCAATTAAATATATCAAAGATAACTTTGATAAAGAAGTAAATGATGACGAAGCAGATGCTATCTGTGTAGGTGTAGCATACTGTAAAAAATTTGGATAAGGAAGAAAAGGAGTATTAATTATGGCTAAAAATACAAATCAGAATCAACAGGCAGATGTTAAGAAGCATTTTATGGATGCCGAGAAAGATCGAGTGAAATTTATTAGTGTCAAAGAATTTGTAAATAATTTAAAGAATCGCTCCTCAGATGATGCAAGACGTGTATATCTTGAAGGAACGCTTGCTGTTAAAGATTATGAACGTTATGAGGTTGTGTGTGTTATTTGTGACCAGATTATTACAAATAGTTATTTTACAGCGGATGGACAGTTTAAAGTTGATTCTTGTAAAAAGTATTTAATGTATGTGAGTGCATTGCTTAATACATATACTAATATTAAATTTGATGAAAGTGATGCGTTGAATGATTTTAATTTGTTACAACAATATGGACTTGTAGATGCAATTATTAATTATATTCCTGAAGCGCAAGTGGCTATGTTTGATAGCGTACTTAATATGAAAAGTAATGACTTAATGACTAATTATTATGAACCGCACGCATTTGTTAGAGAACAAGTAGTGAAATTTGCACCACTTATTCATAAATGGATTGAAAGTTTCCTTGGTGCTGTAGAAGGAGTTGTAAATGAAATTGATATGAATAAAGTGAAAGGGATTGTGAAAAAGGAGTGATGAGTAATACATGAAGACATCCATGACAATAAAAATTAATGGGAAATTGGAAGAGTCATTTGAACAAGCCTTATATAACGATTTAGAAAAATTTGGAGAGATTTTTTGCTCAACTGTAGTAGAAAAGGCTGCTCCTAAAATAAAACAATTCGCAGATAGAGAAATGGCGGGATATTATGCAGAGTATCATCCAGAATTTTATGATAGAACGGGTCAAATGAAAGACAAATCTTTTACGCAGTTTGTAACTAAAGGTATGCCGTATGAAGGTGGTATTGAAATAAATTCTGACAATACTCATCATCGTGGAGGATTTTACCCTAAATGGGGGAGTCCTGAACCGGGTATATCTGAAGAGCAAATTTATACCAGTGTGTGGGATTTAGGTTTGCATGGTAGAAAAGGAGCGAACCATTACACTAATACTTATCATATTTTTGACGAAAATGGCAAAGATAAATTTGAATTGAAAACGTTAGGCGAAAAACGTCATATACAAGGTATGCCCCATAGGTTAGATCGTTTAGTAAGAAAAGTCTGGGGTAGTGAATTTCAAAATCAAATGATTCAAATTGGTTTAGACAAGGCGTCTAAACAAAGATATTCAGTCTTAAAATTTATCTAATTTAATAAATAAAGGAGGTGTAATATTATGGCTGATAAAGGATCTTCAACTGCCAAAATTAGTTTAGTAGCTAATTTTGAGCAAAACAATATAAAAGCAATGGGGAAGCAGTTAAGTGATGGCATAAAAGCATCTCTTAAAGATATTAAACTAGATACTGTTTTTGACGATGCAAATATATTAGATGGTGTTAAAAAAGAAATTGAGTCGATTGACGGCTTATTAAAAAATAGAACATTAAATCGATTAGATTTTAGCAGTATGATTCCTCCATTGGCTCAAGCGCTTGAAGACAATAGTTTAAGTGAACAAATCAGATTGCAAATCATTCAGGGTTTTAGAGAAGGACTTGAAAGTGGTAGAACATTTTTACAAGGTATGCCGAGTGGTATGACGGGAGACGAAATTAAGGCGCAATTTCGTCAATCTGCAATTATGTCTGATGCTGTAGATTCAATGCCCGGATTAAATAAGTCCACTTTTAAAAAGATGTGGAAAGAGATAACTCCACAGGATATACGCCAAGCAATGGCTATGATGGATACTTATGATAATGAAGAAGATTTGCGTAAGTATATGGATTATCTTACAGATGCTGAAACGGCTATTCAAACCATTTTAGATAATATTGGTTATGAAACAAAAGGAAGTTCTCAAAAAACCGCAATGGCATATGGTAGACTCCAATATTTAGCGGAAGAAGATGGTAGCGGAAAAATTCGTAAAATATTGGAAAGATTGAATAATTCTGTAGTAGGCCCTTCTAAACATACATACAAAGATGAGAATGGCGAAATAAAAAGCAGAGAAGATAGAGGCTATGTTGGGAAACAAATTAAAGATGTTATTCAACAAATGCAAATAGATGATGAAGGTTTGAGTGACCTGATAGAAGACGTACAACTAATTTCTAGTATAAGAGATGATTATTTTAGTAGGATTTCTGAAAGTGATGCTACTATAGAAAATCTCCTTGCTAAAACCCTTCAGCGTGGATATAAAAATGGTTCATTACAAAAGATGGAACCATTATACAGTGGTAATTATAAAACACCTGCCCATATTACTTTATCTGATTTAGTTGAAGCAAGTAATAAAGAAACAGACACCAGTGGTGGTGAAGGTGCCGAGAATGCAGCCGAACGTGCCGAGAATGCGGCCGAACGTGCCGAGAATGCAAGTGAAGAAGCTCGTGTTGTTGCTGAAGATATGAAGGGAACCGTTGAAGAGGGAACTGTGGAGACTTCGGGCACATCAAAAAAATCCAAGAAGAAACCCTCTACCCAAACATCAGCTGAGCCAGCTGAACAAATAGCAGATGATGCAGAAGCAGATGCTGAAAGTGCAGAACATGTAGCTGATGTACTTGATGATAAAAAAACACGTCTTGAAAATACTATAACAGAATTAGAAAATAAAAATAGAGAATTACAGGAATTAAATAATAAATATCAAAAGACTATTTCTGACACTTTTGGTGAAGTTAAAACTCCTGAAGAGGCACTTGCGCTATTTAAAGAAAAAGCTGCTCAATTACAACAAGCAGATAAAGATTTTGCGGACATTGTTCCCCAAAGAAATTTTACCGATCCTTCTAATTCTGAGGAGATAGCAATATTAGAGGAGTATGAAAAACGATTAGCCGCTTTACAACAAGCCTTAGTTGAATATCAAAAAGCGGGTGAAACCGCAATGGGTAAAGGAGTAAATCCAACTGATATTCGTGCAAATCAAGTTGATGAAGAACGACTTCAATTAAATTTTGCCGATAGTACGATTGATGGATATATTAAAGGATTACAAAAAGCGATTGAAGATAATAAGAAGAAAATTAGTGAGTATGAAAATTTATTAAAAACATACAGAGGGCAGTTAGAAGAATTTACAAGGCAAGGTTCACCATCAGACGCAAAGCCGAGTGGAGGGGGACAAACTCAATCCCGTCCAGTAGTAGATACTGCACGAGAAGAAGCGGGAGAAGTTCGAAAATCTCGTGAAGAATTACAAGTTGAACGTGGAAAGTTAGAGGAAGAAATACGACAAAGTTCTCAAACTATGGAAGAAGCCAATGGTCAAATGACATTAATTGACGAAAAGATTGACCAAACGCAACAAAGTGAACAAAGAAATAGTATTACTGTTGATAGATTAACAGAAAAGAAAACACAAATTGAATCTCAAATTCAACAAACCAAAGATGAGTTAAAAACAATAAAAGAAAAATTACAAGATGCAGTAGATGCCAAACAAAGTGCTGAAGAAGAAATAAGAGCTTTAAATGAACAATTTTTTAATACTGATTCACTCGTTGTTTCTGCTGATTTTCCTGAAAATTTTGATAGATATAATCAATTAACAGATGAAAAACGTAGTACAGATTTTGATTTAAAATTTAATCAAGAGATGTTAGAACAATCCACACAAGAGCAGGAAGCGTTAGAAAAAATTCTTAAAGGTAGTTATTCAACAAAAACACTAAATGACGCATATAAACAAGCAATGGCAAGAAAAAAAGAATACATTCAATTACAAAAAGAATTTGAAAAAAGACCTCTTGCATCTGAAAAATTTGGTATTGAAAATATTGGTTCAGTAGATTATATGTTGGCTGTTAGAGAAGATCAAGAAGCTAGAGTCAAAGTAAATAAAGCGTGGATGGCATATTATAAAGCTTTTCAAGAATTTGAATCTCATGGACGAAACAGGTCAGGCAATAAAGAAGCGATGAAAGAACGCTTACTATCAGGAATAGACAGTCATGATTTACCTGTTTTTACTTCTTTTGCCGCAGAAACTGTTCCCGCCGAATTAGAAGAAGAATTAAAAACTCTTAACGCAGAAATAGAAGAAAGAAAAAAAGAAGTTAAAGAAACTCAAAAAAAAGCAGATGAACTTCAACAACAAATCAATGAATTATCATCTCATATTGTTACGAAAGATGATATTCTTCAAAAAATACAAGAAAAAGAAAAAGAACAACAAAAATTTGAGCAAGAAGAGGATAGTTGGACTGCTCAACAAGACACTAAACAAGCGGAATTAGATAATTTAAATGAACAACTTAACGGGACAAGAGGTATTGCAAATTATCTTAAAGCAGTTCAAGAAGGACAACAAAATAATCAAGAAGAACTCGCCCAACTTCAACAACAACGTGCTGAACAACAACGTATATATGATGAAGCAAAAGCTACTCAAGAAGAAAAAGCACGACAACTAGAAGAACTTGATCGACTAATTGCCGAAACTGAAGCAAGGGAATCGGTACCGCCTTCAACTCCTGCGGGCGCTCAAGAAAGAGATTCAACTCAAACAGATGATATTTATCAAAAAACTCTACAAGAATTTAATGAAACAAAAACAAAATTAGACCGTTTAAAAGAAGAAAGAGAAAGAATTCGTAGTGAGATTCAAAATATACTTAAAACAGCTCTGGGCGAAGAACATTCTAACACAGTAATTAGAAACGAACATGCTATACCAGAATATCAAAAAGAAATTGAAGAATACAAGGCTCAACTCCAACAATTAAATCAACAACAAGAAGAATTACAAGCAATTATAGAAGAAGGTTATTCTACTAATGGAAAAAGAGATGCCAGAGCATTATTGAAACAAAAAAAAGAAGACTACGAGAATGCTTGGAGAGCGCAAGAAAATTCTTTAGGTCAAATGACCAGCCCATTAGAGAAAAGTAAAGCGTCTTATAATTTTGATAAAGCATGGATTGAATATTACAAAGCGTTTCAAGAAGCACAAAAAAAAGCCGTAAATGAAGATTGGTTAAAAAAACAAACAATTATTGAAGAAGATCCAATGCACTTTTCTGAAGATGTATATCAAGATAGAATTAATCATATTCAGCAATCTTCTCAAAGTTATAAACAAGAAATAGAAAAAAGTATCTTAGAAGAAGACTCTCTTATTGAGCAGACACAGAATCGATTAGCACGACTTAGGGAGAAAGAACAAGAAGTTCTTAGTGGTTCTTCTGAATATCAAACTTTAACTGGGGAAAAAGACCAACTTGATCAAGAAATATCACAACTTCAAGAAGCGTTAGAGCAAAAACGAAAATTATTAAAGTCTATTGAACAAGAAGAAGTTGAAACGGGCACAAATATCGAGCCTCCTCTCTCCTCTTCTGGCGCAGAAACTGCAAACGGTGTTCAAGAAGAAGGAAACGAAGCAGGTGATGCGGCTGAAAAAATGCAAGCATTAGCACAAGCTAAAAAAGAAGCACTTGAAGCCAATAAACAACTTGCCGAGTCTGCTAATACGACCCAAAAGGCAATTCAAAACGAGAGTGATGCAGGGAACTTTGATGAACTTATCGCTAAATTAGTCGAAGCAGCCAAATTACTTGCTCAACTTCCTCAATCATTTGAAGGATTTAAAGGTTTTGATTTAGAACCATTAAAAACTTTATCTGAAGCAATTCAACAACTTCCTAAAGAAGGATTGAATATTTCATTAGGTGATAGTTTTAATAATCTTGCAAATAATATTGATAAAACGTTACAAAAAGTACAAGAATTAACATCTCAAGCGAAAAACGCAGAAATTGAAAGTACTATTGCAGAAAAATATGATGAACAAATTAAACAATTAAAAACAGATGCTGAAGAAGCTAAACGTGTAATTGAAGAGTTAAAAAAAGCACAAACTATTAAACAAAGCCCTAGCATTGATGAATATGACCCAACTTTAGATTCCACGACCGCTCGCACAAAAAAACGTAATGTTGCAAAAAGAATATCAAAACAACAAACACCTGAAATAGACCCTCTTGCTAAAGAATATGGGTTATTGTATCAGGCTCAACAAGAATCTTTTAAAGCTAATAATATTGATGAATATAATACCGCATTAGAAAAAAGTGAGTCTATTCTTCAAAGAATAAATGAATTAGAGCAAAAAATATTTTCTGACTATGGTAAAAATCCTTATCAAGATGAATTATTATCTCGTAATTATTCTCAACTTCTTCAAGATAATTCTCAAAATAAAAATAATGTACAAGCTTCTAAAAATAATATTGAAAATTTTATAGAAAAACAAAATGCTGAGATTGAAAATTTGGAAAACAGGGTTAATAATATACAATTAATTCCTGAAGAGGCTCAAACAAATTGGGATCAAGCATATATTGATAAATATAATTCTATTAAAGAAAGTGCACAAGAAGTAACCACAACGATACAAATTTTAAAAGAGACTCTTGCACAGGCAGGCGCTACGGGATTAGACCAGAATACATTACGTGCGTTTTTAGAATTTAAACAATCAGCCACAGAACAAGTTACTTCTACTCAAAAAGAAAACGATACTTTTAAATCTAACATTGCTTCGATGTCTAATGAATATATCAGTAAATTATCTGAGGTTGAAAATCGATTATTAACAATAAAAAAAAACAGTGAAAAATTAATTAATGTTGACCCTTCAATAGGGAATACATTAATTTTTGTTGAACAATATTTAAATAAAATTAAAGATTTAAAAGAAACTGTTAGTAAAGAACCTTTAGCAATATATGATTCAGATATTAAAGGACATATTGATACTACAATTTCAGAATTAACCGATAAAAAGAACGAAAAAGATGAACAAAGTATGTTAGAACAAATGGAACAAATATCTGAACGTTCTCAAACTGATCTTGACAGGATTGTTAATAACTATAGTAGATATACTACAGCTCTAAACAAATTATTTACTGATATAGCCAAAGGTTCAAAATCATCAGCAGATGAATTAGAAAAAGATTTTAAACGCATTAATGATTTTTCTTCTAAACTTGTTAATGCTACAGGATTAGAACAAGGAGATTTATTAAAAGGTGAATTAAAATCTTCTGCTAGTCCTAGAATAGTTGATGCGCAAACAGAAGCTTATAATAAAAATGCCATAGCCTTTGAGGGTATGTATACAAAAATTGAATCAAAAGCCGAATCCGCTAAAAATAAGATTGAAGAAATTTTTGGGGATATGGACATAACCAAAAGCTTGGATGAAAAATTTATTGGTGGAAATGTTAAGGGTTTTGATGAATTCGTACAAAAAGCAACACAAGTAGAAACAGTTTTAAAACATTTAGAAAAAATACAAGGGACAATAAAAACAGATGATACTTGGCTTTTACAAAAGAAGAATGCTGATGAATTAAGACAAACTATTGCAACATTGGAGACTTCATTAGCTAATGTATCTAAAGCTTCTTCTAATTTTAAAATTGTTGATGATCTTGATGTTCAAAAATTACGTGCTTCTACTAAGCAATATATTAGAGACAATCCTGCGTTAACAGGTGGTGAAGTTTCTGAACTTAATAATTATATTAATCAATTACAAAATAAAATAAATAGTGTAGATTTTAAAAATATAGAAGATGGAATCCAAGGAGTGCAACAAAAAGCTCAAGAAGCGGGACATACTGGTGAAACTTTTATGTCTATGCTTACTCAGCGTTTTAAATCTTTAGGTGCTTATCTTTTATCTTTTGTATCATTCTATGAAGTAATTGGTGTTTTTAAACAAGGTATTGGAATAATTCATGAACTTGATGATGCTTTAACAGAAATGCAAAAAGTTTCTGACGAAAGTTTAGCGAGTTTAAGAGAGTATCAAAAAAGTACATTTGCTACAGCGAATGATATCGGCACAACGGCTGCCCAATTACAGCAAAGTACGGCTGACTGGATGAGGCTTGGCGAGGATTTACAGACAGCATCTCAATCTGCACAAACCGCAAATGTACTGTTTAATGTGTCTGAATTTGATAATATTAATGACGCAACAACCGCATTGGTTGCTATGAGTGCTGCTTATGCTGATGCTGAAAAAGATATCGATAAGATGGATATTGTTGATAGGCTTAATCTTATTGGTAACAACTACGCAATAGCAACTGATGAATTAGCTACAGCACTTCAAGATGGTGCGGCAACATTACAAACAGCAGGAAATGATCTTGATGAAGCTATAGCTCTCACAACCGCAGGTAATGAAAAGATTGCCTGAATATGTGGTGACACATATTTAGAACACATTTAATTGCTGAAAATCCTAAAGGATAATTAGCAGCGAAGCCATATATTCATATTATTGACATTTTATAATTAAATGTTTATAATATATATGGAACGTTCAACGACTATTCCCATGTCGGGATTAGGACTAGAGAATACATATCCTAATCAATAGAAGTACGGCTCAATCGCAAATGGAGTGGGTGAAAACCCCTTAAATGGAAATGGTGTGCTCTCTTATTTAATAAGAGATGAAGATATAGTCTGATCCTACGAGTAATCGTAGAAATAGATTGATATTTTATAATTAAATATTAATCTAACAACTATATGTTGCGAATATAGTTGAACATAAATGAATCTTATAACTCAAGATGCTTCAAAAACGGGCAAAGGTATTCGTACCATTGCTCTCCGCTTGACGGGGACTAAAGAAGCGGCAGAAGAATTGGAAGAAATGGGCGAAGATACGTCCGATATGATCATGTCGCAATCTAAAATGCGTGAATTGATTATGAACGCTACTAAAGTTGCGTCTAACGATTATAAAGGTTTTGATATTCAAGATGAGTTAGGTCGCTACAAATCAACTTATGAGATAAACAACATTGTCTCTATATAACTATATCGGTTAAAGTCTTAGGGGAAGATAAGACCGAGGTAAGATGTTTTAATTATATTTAGAGGTAATCCAATGTATCAAAAAAGTTTCGATAAGTGGTGTATAGAACATCACAGAGAAGATTTAATTACTATATGGAATAGTGAAAAGAATGGAGATATTACAAATTCTCGAATGTCAGATGGAAAAAAGTATTGGTTTACAATAAATCCAGATGAAGAAGATGTTTCTTATTCTTTAGCTAATATTCGTTCAAAAAAAGGAGGAGACCCTTTTGATAAATTTAATAATAGTTTTGGACATAATGTTGTAAAAAAATATGGTAAAGAATATTTATATAAAATTTGGTCACCGACTAATAATAAATCTCCATACGAATTTACAAAAGGAAGTACTTTAAAAATATATGTACGTTGTGCTGATAACCCTGAACACCCAGAACACATAACTACTCCTGATACTTTTATTCGAGGACGTAGTACATGCCCTTATTGTAATCATAAAAGAATTCTACCAAAAGAAAGCTTTGCTCAATATCACATAAATAATACAGATGGAGATTTTTTAACTAAATATTGGAGCAAAGACAATAATGTAGATCCATTTACAATTGCACCACAAAGTAACAAGCCAAAGGTATTAATTAAATGTCAATTAATAGATTATCACATATATTCTATTTCTCCGGCGAATTTTACGAGGGGGCGAAGATGCCCTTATTGTGAAGACGGGAAGAAAAAGACTCATTATTTAGATTCATTAGGACATAAATATCCTCAAATTATAAATATATGGTCAAATAAAAATAGGCGCTCTCCATATGCCTTTAGATGTAACAGCCATGAAAAAATTTGGCTAAAATGTGAAAAAAGGAAACATGAGGACTATTTAAGAACTATTAGAGATTATACTGTATCTGGTGCAGTTAATTGCCCAATGTGTACAAAAGAAAGAAAAGTGTCTTATATAGAAGAGAATGTACAGAATTATATTTTATCACTTGGGTATAATCTAAAATGTGAGTATGGATGTTCTATTATTGCAATAAATCCTAAAACAGGATTTAAAATGCCTTATGATAATGAAATTCCAGAATTAAAATTAATAGTTGAAGTTCACGGGATACAGCATTATGAATTAAGTGGATGGCATATGACTCAATCAAAAAAATCTGGGAAAACGCCAGAGGAAGAATTTCAATATCAAAAGCAAAAGGATTTGATAAAAAAAGATTATGCAATAAGTAAAGGATATCATTATCTTGAAGTCCCATATTGGACTTTTGAATCAGAGGAATATAAAGAATTGATCAATAATAAAATTAAACAAATTAAAACATCAACCGTAGAGACTGCGGGATAATATAGGTAACTATACTATTGAAGTTATACATATTTTATTTAAATATGAATATACAGTCCGAACTCACGCTATAACCCCAATATAATAAGAAACGTGAGAATCAGCCAGAAATGACTGGTCGCCTATTTTTTTATAGGTCATAAAAGTAACAGAATGAATGTTAGGTCTCTCCCAAATCTGGGATGAAATCCGTCAAGCTGACCTTAAATCTGGTGATAACCGTCAGAATTTATTACTTGAATCAATTGCAGGAAAGAACCGTGCGTCCATAGCCAGCTCAATTCTCCAAAATCCTTCGGTTTTGCAATCCGTTTACGAAGATTCTTCCACAAAAGCCGCAGGTTCTGCAATGGAAGAAAATCAGAAATATTTAGATAGTATTAGTGGTCAAACAGGCTACATATTACAGAAATGTAATAAATAAATAATCCATCTAATTGCTGGGACACCCTTAGAGACTTATATACTACAATATAAAAGTAATTTTATATGAATGTTTTAATAAATATAAGTATTGGGCAATCAGCAGCGAAGCACGATATTGACATGTTATAATTAATTTATTATACTAATATCGTGAACGTTCAACGACTATCCCTTTGGTCAATTAAGACAATAGGAGTACGGCTCAATCGCAAATGGAGTGGGTGAAAATCCCTTAAATGGAAATGGTGGACACCTTAACAGATTAAGCTGAAGGTGAAGATATAGTCTATTCTTTATGGAAACATAAAGTTAATTGCATATAGTTTTATGGAGAAAAATTATGAAATATAGAAATAGAATTATAAAAAGCAAAGTAGAAGAATGGTTTAAAAATCATCCTTCATTTAAAGAATTCGGAGAAAATGGTTATCTTTCAGAAGGGGTTAAAGTTATAGATACAGATGGGTATAAATATATTTTAAATCCTAACAATCCTAGAAATAATAGCGTCCCCGAAAGATTTCATATCAACAATCCTTTTACGATAGACAATATAAAATTATATTTATCATTAACAAATAGCAATCTTATTTTAGTGTCACAGGAATATCAAGGCAACAATAAACGAATGAAGTGGAAATGTTTTAAAAATCATGTTTTTACCCATACATGGGATGAAATTCTTACTGGACATATAACATGCCCTTTTTGTGCTGATATTGACAGACATGGCAAAGTTACTCAAGATTATATAGAACGGGTTCATAATTTAGGTTATAATTTTATAACTGTTCCTAAAACACTTATTATTACATCTTCTATAGATATAATAGATAAGAATGGATATAAATATAGCGCCTATCTTCGTTCTTTATTGCGGGGTAACCCACCTCAAAAATTTAGTACAAAGAATAAATACACAATTCAAAATATTAATCATTTATTTGAACTCTCTGATAGGAAAAATTATTTTTGCAATAATGATGAATATTTTGGAAACACAAAACCTTTAAAAATTAGGCATAAACGTTGTAATCAAGTATATACAACCGATCTTACGTTAATTCAAGAGGGGCAAAGATGTCCTTATTGTTATGGTGATTTGGTAGAATCTTTTCATGCTTCTTTGTTAAAGCAAGTATTTAAACATGAATATCCGAATACGGTTTTAGAAGATCCCTCTTGTATTAATCCTAATACTGGCTATTCTTTACCCACAGATATCGTAAATCATGAATTAAACATTGCGATTGAAATTCAAAGTAGTTTTCATGATAAAGAGACACAAAAAATAAAAGATAAAATTAAAAAAGACTATTGGATTAATAGGGGTTGTTCATTCTTTGCACCAGATATTAGAGATTATAGTCCAATAGAATTGGTACAATTATTCTTTCCTGAAATAACTGTTATTCCAAAGTATTTTGTTCCTTCTTTTTCTAAAACCATTAATGTTTTATTCCTTCAAAAAGAATTGGATAATGGAAAATCTTTAAAACAAATCAGTAAAGAAACTGGAATTAAGCATGGCACTTTACAACATGCGGTAAAAGACCATCGTTTAACATTACCTGATGATTATAAAGAGAAGCATTTAAATTGGAGGCCGATAGTCATGGTAGATGATAATAATATTATTGTTAAAGAATTTTCAACTTTGGCGCAAGCTAATAAAGAAGGATATAAATCTGGAACTGTCATTCGTGTATTGAAAAAGAAACAAGACAAATCTTATGGATACAAATGGTTTTATAAAGACGAGTTTGTATCTTAACTATATGCAATTAAATATGTATGTTGCGAATACATATAAATAATAAGCACCTTGCAAAACTTCAAAATGCTTGGCAAGAACTCTGGGCTAATGCCGCTAATCGTGACATCATCAATATGTTCATTGATCTCGGTACTACTATCCTTAACGTCATAAACGAAATTGGTGGACTTCAATCAGCTTTCACACTTCTTTATGGGGACACAATCCTTAAAGGACTAATGACCGCTGATAGTTGGTTAGTCAAATTTGTTCAGGGATTAGATAATGCAAAAGCATCGAGCCAAGGTTTAGGAGATACTTTAAATAATGTATTTACTAATTTAACAGGCGGTGGTAATCCTAACAAAGAAACACGCTGGAAAGGGCTTGCCCAAATTCAAAAGAATCGAGAGGACGCCAAAACCGGAAAAACCAAGAATTCAATTGCAGATGAAACAAAAGAAGTAATTGAAGCAAATAAGGAATTAGCAGAATCGGAAGAACTGGTACAAGCTGCAACAGAGGGGAGCACAATTGCGAAAGAAGCGAATATGGCAACAGAAGGTGCTCAAACTGGCGCTAAAATGGCTGGTGCTATGGCTGAAGAAACCGATGCAACTAGTACGGCAAATAATACAGACCAAACAAATAAAAATACTATTGCCACTGAAGCAAATACAGCGGCAGAGGGCGCTCAAAGTGTTGCTAAAGGTGCTGGTGGAGCTGCTGAAGCTGTAAATAGCGCAGGTGGAATCGGAGGAATGATTGCTGGAGCCGTTGCTAACCCTATGACGTGGCTTATGGCAATTCCTGCTGTTTTGGCATTGATTAGCACGATTATTAATTCTATTAAGAAACAACAACAAGAATTAATAGACGGTGAAAAAGAAGCCACTTCTACTTGGCAAGAAGCTAAAACTGGTATAGATGAATATGCACAAAAATATCAGGAGTTGCATGCACAATTACAAAATACTAATTTGTCAGAAGAAGAACAAGCAGATATTAAAAAGCAAATTTATGAATTACAAAAACAAATAACAGAAGAATATGGTAATGCAGCTGATGGTGTGAATCTTGTTAATGGTAATCTTGATGAACAGTTAGAAAAATTACGTCAAATTAAAGCTGAAGAAGCTAAAAAGAATTTATTAGACAACGAAAAAGAATATGAAAACGCCCGAAAAGCCATGGAGCAAGAACGGTCTTACGATATGGTTGTTGCCCGTAATGCTCCTGTTACTCAAGACGCTCAAGACATACTTAAAAAATATGGATATGAATTAAAACAACGTTCTGCTGGTATGGGTACGGTCGAACAATATATTGAATTTAAGGGCGATGCTTCTGATGCAGAACAAGCGTTACAGGAGCTATTTGATGAAGTTGGTAACTTCTCTGAGGACGAGCGTGTAGAAAAAGGATTACAAACTTTCTTTACAAGTATTTCTAGCGCAACTGAAAAAAATAATCAAATTCTTCGAGACCATCAAGAAGCGTATAATGCCTTTTTAGAAGAAAAGATTTTTGCTAATGATGATGTTTATGGTAATGCACAACAAACCGCTGGTGAAGTATTAATTGAATTAGAAAATGCTGTTAATGATTATAATATGGCATTACAATCAGGAGATACTTCTCAAATTGAGAAAACCAAGAAAACTTTTGAAGACCTGAAAGGCGTTGTTGATGATGATATTACAAAAAATATGGGCGATATATATTCTCGTCCTTTTGACGATCTCATTGATAAAGTAGATAGCGTACAAGAAGAAGCATATAATGTCAAAAAGAAATTCGATGACCCTAACACCAAGAACGTAGTTGAGTCAATTTTAGGTTCTCCTAAAGAAAATAAAAAATCTGCTGAAGAAATTCCAGATGCTCTTCGTGATGCCGCTGAAAATATTCTTGATGAACAACGCAAAGCATACGAATGGGGAATGAAGCCATTTGGTGTTAATCCTTTACAAGGATTATATGACCAATCGCAATTTGGTAATATTGATATGAATAATCGTCCTACTATAAAATGGAACGATGATTGGAAAAAACAATTTGCTGATGCGCTTAAAAGTTGGAATTATAGCCCTGAAAATGGAACAATAGATACTGTATTTGGTCGCTCCGATAATTTTAATGGACTTGAAATTGCATTTACTCCTATACTTGCTACAGAAGATGGCAAAGCGGATTTCATGAGTTATGATGCTGTTCATGAATATATTCAAGGATTAGTTGAAAAAGCGACTGACAAAGATGGTAACATTGATGCACAATTGGTCTTAGATTTAGATGCGGGTAAAGTAAAAGATAAAGATATTATACCCAAACAAATTATTGGCGCTATTGATGGTATAGGTAAATATTCTGCCCAAACAGTCGGTAAGATGATGCACTTTTCTGGCAAAAAAGGGGCTATTTCTTTAGGAATGGAACAATTATCAAAAGCCGCCAAAGATGCAGGTATTGATGTACAAAAAGTTTTAGATATATTACAAAAAACTGGCAATGTAGACGCTTTATCGGGTCTATTTGATGATTTTAAATATGATGTTACAGATATAGAAGGATATTTAAGTGACCTGTCTAATCTTCCTCCTGAAATTGCTGATGATATTCTTACAATAGCGGATGCTTTTGGCATAACTGCTAATTCTTCTTCTGATTCTATTAATGCGGTTGCGGAATTGTTGGGAAGTTTGGGATATATAGCAACTACGTCTTTGGATGAAGCGGGCGAATCTTTTGACCAATTTGCATTAAAAGCTTCTGGATGGATTGAAGAAACAACTAATTTATCTTCTGTTCTTTCTAAAGGTCAAGGGTTTTTAACATTTACTAAAACGCAAGATGATCAAGGACATGAAATAGCGAGTGAAGTTAAAGCTATTGCTGATGCTTATAAAGACCTGCCGGGATATAATTATGCTTCTTTATTTGAAGAAACTGCGGGCGGTATTATGGTTAATGCTGAAGCTTTAAGGGCATTACAATCTCAAGAAGAGTCTATGCGTCATGCAGAGTTTTACGAGAAACGTCAGAAGTTAATGAAGCAATTCATGGCTTCTTCTGGAGCTGCCGCTGAAGCTTATAGAACACAGATTGAAGAACTTGATATGTTATGGTCTGCTTATAGTGGTGCCACTTCAGCATTAAGTAAATATCAAAATAATCATGGTGCGGCTGATTATAGTACAAATTACAAACTTTTTAGAGATCAAATATTTAAAGAGGGCGATGAATATCTTACCAATGGTGAAACTGGTGAAGAAGGATTTAGACGAATTGCTCAATTATTTTCATATAAAGATTTAGCATTGGCTACTATTGATGAAGTTAGAGATGCTTACATAAATGGTGCCGACACAATGCAAAAATTCTTTACAGAAGTTCCTGCGGAAGGTGCCGCTTTATGGGCAGATGAAGTAATGTCATGGTCTGAAGAGTATGCTAAAATCACAACGGATGAAACGGGTAAAACTGTTATCTCTATGACAGATCAGAATTTGGACGCTGTAGCGGAACATTATGGTGTTTCTAAAGATTTAATTCTTTCATTGATGAATGAATTAAATGCAACTGGCTCTAGAATACATTTCTTTACTGATGGTCAAATGCAACAGTTAGAAGAAGTTAACAAGCGTGCTGAAGCGGCTAGAAAAGCACTTATTGAAATGAAAGATCAAGGAACTGATCCTGCTCTTGCTAATTCTGATATTCTTAATTTTGATATGGCTAATATGAGCGCTGAAGAATTAGAAGCAAAAATTAAAGAATTACAAGATTTAAGAGCCGACCCTGATATAGACACCGAAACAGCTTCTTTATTAGATGAATTACTTAAAAGCGCAATTGAAAGCTTAGATATTATAAATGGTAAACATGTTGAACCTGATATGGAAATTAACGTTGATACTTTAGATTACGCTAAAGAAATAACAGGTGATCTTAACGAAAGACTAGATTCAATTAAAGAAAACAGTAAATTAGGATTTGATATTTCGATTAAAGATGATCAAAAAATACAAGAGTTTGCCCAACAATTTTCTCAGTTGCCTGAAAAAATACAGATGGCATATGATTTTACACCGACTAATGACCCCGAAGAGATTATTAAACAAATTGAAAATAAATATGCTAATGGAGTTGAGATAAAAATATCTCCTGTTTTAGACAACTCTCATATTCAGGGTTATTATCAAGATGGGCATGCCCCTATTGGCGCAGATCTCATTACTGTTGGTGTCGGTGTCGATCCTGCAAGTATCGAAGGTGCGAAACAACAGGCCGAAGAGGGAATTAGTCAGGCTCAACCTGAAATGAATATTCATGGTGAGGTAACAGGAGAAGATAAACCATTAATACAACAAATGGCTGAAGGAGCTTTGTCTGCACTGTCAGGTCTGTTTACGGTTACGGCAGAGGCAAGCGAAGTTGAAGAAGTTAAAGAAGAAGCCGAACAACCCATAGAAACCGATGTTCACTTTAAACCAGAAAATACTGTTCAAGATGCGGCTAATCAAGCAGGTGCTCAACAAGGTGTGAATACCACAACTACTGAAACTAAAGTAACCAATGAAGAAACGCATACGGTTGCGACTGCTGATACTGCTCAATTGGATGTATTAAATCAGAAAATGCAATCGGTTCAAGCAATGGGCGGTTCGACTGTTTCTATTGGTGTGGCAGTTTCTGGTATAGAAAACATTGAAGCGGCTGAAAATAATATTAATACATTAATTGCAAAAGACAAATCTAAAGTAACAGTATATGTTTATGGCAATGCCGCAATGTTTAATAGAGTATATATTCAAACAAATTCGGCATTAAATGCTCTTGCTCAAAAGAAAACCGAACCTAAGATTACTGCAAATAATTCTAATTTAAAAGATAAAGTATCCGAAGCAAAAAATAAGTTAAACAGTATTGATGATAAAAAAGTCCATATTACCGCTAGTAATAGTGGTTTTGCAGAAATTTCCAATTGGAAACATAATACTTATGATGGCTTACATGATAAATCAATAAAAGTTACAACCCATTATTCTTATACTGGCGATCCTAAAATGGGGAAAGGCGGTTTCCAAGGCTCAGCTCATAACCAAGGTACTATAGTATCTAAAGGTCATGCTTATGCAGGTGGTACTTTATCTGGTAATTGGGGACTTCCGCAAGCAGAAAAAGGTGCTTTAGTTAACGAATTAGGCGAAGAAGTAATTGTTACTCCAGATGGACATTGGCAGATTCTTAATGGTGGTGATCCTACTTTTGCAAATCTTCCAAAAGGTTCAATCATTTTTAATCATAAACAATCTGAATCTCTTCTTAAAAAGGGATATATTAATGGTTCTCATGGTAAAATGGTTGGCGGCGCTTTTGCAAACGGTACTGTCGATGAAGATGAAGATATAGATGAAGATTCTCTATTTGAAGAAGTTGCGGGCAATGCATTTGCTGTAGGTACTGCAAAATGGAACGAACAATTATCTGGTACGTCTCATGCAGCCGGAGGTACTATACGCAGACCAACAACCTATACCCGTAGTGGTTCTAATAATTCTTCTTCCAATAATCGTAGTGGTAGTGGAAATCATCATAGTGGAAATCATCATAGTGGTAATAATAACTCTTCTTCTAATAAGAAAGCCAAAGACAATCTCCAAACTCTTGACGCCATTGAAATCAGACTTAATCGTATTGATGCGTTAATTGCCAAACTAGACACCAATGCGGCTAAAACATATGATATTTTTGCTAATCGTAATACTGCTCTTAAAAATGATTTAGCAACGGTTAATAAAGAAATTCGAGCTATTAATACATCTTTAAAGAGTACTGATAAAACACGTAATTATCTACTTAAAGCGGCAGATGCGGCAAAAGAAGCAGGTCTTAAGAGTGGCGATGAGGGTTATAGTTCCAAATCTGAAGGTGCATCTGGAAAAGCATTAAGTCAGGACTGGATTAACAAAATTAAAAACTTTGTTGACAATGGCAAATATTTCACAGTTACCGATGTTAGAAATGAAGGTCTTTGGAAAAAGATTCAGGCTTATCAGACATGGTATGAAAAATATGTTAAATTACAACAGAAAGTTCAGGATCAAACCAACAAACTTTCTCAGTTAACCATTCAGCAATTAACATTAATTCAAACTAAATGGGAAACATCACTTAATAGTATAGCGGCGAGTATCACCGAATATCAAAATGAAATAGATTTAGCAAATGAAAAAGGCTATGATGCCGCTGAGAGTTATTACAATCAACAGATTCTTTTAAATAAAAAGAGAAGTAAGAATTTAACCGATGAAGCAGACGAACTTCAAAAGAAATTAAATGATGCAGTAAAATCTGGACGTATTAAAAAAGATTCTGAAGAATGGCGTAAATGGCAGACTCAGATTAAAAATGTCAAGAATGAAATCATTGCTACTGATAAGGAAATTCAATCTCTTCTGAATTCTATTCGTCAAATACGTTGGGATAAATTTGATCGTGGTCAAGATGAAATTGCCGACATGATTGATGAAGCCGAATTCTTAGGTGGTCTTATTAATGAAATAGACCTCTTTGATAAAGATACTGGTTTTGTCACCGATAAAGGCAAGGCGGCATTTGGTCTGGAAGCCCAGAAATATGACCTTTATATTAAACAGGCTCAAAAATATGGAGAGGCTGTTAAAGAATTAAATGCTGAAATAGCTAAAGACCCAAATAATAAAACATTAATTGACCAACGTAATACATGGTTAAAAGCACAGCGTGAAGCTATTGAAAATGCACATGCTGAAAAAGAAGCCATTGCTGATTTAGTTGAAAAAGGAATTAAGAAACAGATTGAAGTAATGGAAGAATTGATTGATAAATATGAAAAAGCATTAGATGCTGAAAAAGATCAGCAGAAATATGCTGACAGCATAGCTGAAAAACAAAAGAAAATCAATTCTTTACAGAAACAATTAAAGTCTATGGAAGGTGACGATTCTGAGGAAGGTGCTACTCGTAGACAGAAACTTAGAGATGAGTTAAAAGAAGCGCAAAAAGATTTAGAAGAAACTCAAGAAGACCAGAGAATTTCCGATATTAAAGATGCATTATCTGACATGCAGGAAAGATATGAAGAATTCTTGAATACAAAGTTAGAAGATATTGATGCACTTTTACAAGAAGTTGTTTCTGGAGTTAATCAATCTGGTGCTGATATTAGTACTACGATTCAGAATGTCGCTAAATCTGTAAATTATACAATTAGTAGTAACTTACAGGCGACATATAAAGATGTACAGAATCTGAGTGCGAATGTTGCTAATATAGCTAATCGAATTGATGCATTAGTTAGTGGAACATCTGATACCAATGGAACTATTATTAACACGTCTGCAACAACTGTTAAGAATACGCCAACTCCTGATGTTCCTAAAAAAGTTGAAATGCCAACTGAACCTAAGAAAACAAGTGGGTCAAGTGGTAAGAATGGTTTTGTAAAAGAAAACGGAAAAACTTATTATTATAAAAATGATAAAAAACAATCTGGTTGGCAAACTGTCGGTGGTAAGAAATATTATTTAAGCACCAAGGACAATAGTTTGCTTACTGGCGTACAAAAAATTGGCAAGAATTATTATTTATTAGATAGTAAAACAGGTGAATTAAAAGATAAATATACTGGATTATATAAACAAAACGGCAGTACTTATTACTTTAAATCAGGTAATATTCAAACTGGATGGCAGTCTATGAAAGAAGGTAGGCGTTACTTCAGCACTAAGACTGGTAAAATGCTTACAGGTATCCAAACAATTGGAAAAGATAATTATTATTTTAATTCCAATGGTATACTGCAAATAGGTAAATTCAATGTTGGCGATTACAGTTATGAAACCGATAAAGATGGTAAGATTAAGAAAAAGACCCGTAGAACTGGTGGCGTTCCCGCAATAAAAGGTAGTACGATTAAAGATAAATCGCCTACTAAACTTTCGGGTCTTGGTATAAAAGGACTTGCTTCTGGAACTAAGAAAGTTTCAAAATCTGACCTCTATCAGGTTGATGAAAAAGGTAATGAAGTCTTTATTAATAAACAGGGCAAAATTTATACTCGTCTTGAAAAAGGTGCTACTGTTTTACCCCATGATGCGGCAATTAATCTTCTTAAAGGCATGAGTAATCCTGTTGAATTTATTGCCAGTCATATGGATATGCGACCCAATAAAAATATTACTACTAATAACACAACTGGAGATACTGTTAATTATATCACATTTAAGATGGATGGAGTTACGAATTATGCAGAGTTCATGCGTGAAGCACAACGTGATCCTAATTTTACCAAATATATTCAAGAAATATCTATTGGTAAATTAAATGGCAATAATTCTCTTAAAGGCAATTCTATTCATTTTAGATAATATTATTTACAATGGGCACCTGTAAAAGGGTGCTCATTGTTTTAAAGGAGATATAAAAATGGATAAAAAAGATATATTTCAGGAGTATATGGAAAAGCTAAAACAATGTGATGAAATAATTAAAGATAATCAAAAAATTGCTCGACAATTGAGAGCAGAATTAAAAGAAGTTGAAGATTTAAAACAGCAACTTCAACAATTGATAGAGTTAAACTCGCAATAAAATGAAAGGTGGTGCTATGAGTTGAGTGTAACAAATTTTATGTATGATGGTATTAGCTTGCATAATTTTAATAATGGTAAATATATAATGGCAAACTTTACCACAGATAATGTTCCGACAGAAGGACAGAGAAATATCGCACAAACACCATTGTTTTCAGGTAAGGAACAGCCCTTTTTATATCAGAATTACTCTTCTACTCTTTCATTTATTATTACTATTATAAAAAATCCTTGTATGGATGAAAATATTTATTTTAGCGTAGAGGATATAGAAGAATTGAAAAGATGGTTATGTAGACCAGCACCACATGTTTTTCGATTGATAGAATCCCAATATAGTGATGTATTTTGGGAAGGAACATTTAATCTTACAGAAGAGGTCGCTGGATCAAATCGTATAGGTGTAACTATAAATTTTGTAAGTACCCGACCTTATGCGCTTCAAAATGATGTGCAATTCTATGGAACGGTTGACGGTGGAGATTCGATAACAATTAATGACCTCTCTGTGGAACAAGGATTTTTATATCCTGATATGGGAATTGTTTGTTTAGAAAGTGGTAATTTAGAAATACATAACGATTTTGAAAACAGAACTACCATTATTAAAAATTGTGAAGCAAACGAAGAAATTACTTTTTCTAAATATTTACAGATTTCTTCTTCTAATGAAAATCATGACGTTTATAATGATTTTAATTATCAATTTTTCAGGATATGTAATAATTATGAAACGAATGAAAACGTGGTCACCTTTTCTAAACCATGTAAATATTCCATTGTATATAATCCAATAAGAAAGGTGATCCCGATATGAATAGATAAGGAAGGAGGGAAAAATGAATAGAATAGAACAAGATTCAGCACGACAACCCATTATTCCCTCATGTATTCTTGCAAATAAAAGTGGGCAAAAATTAGGGGTTGTTTTAATAGATGAGCAAACCTTAACAGTGAAAGTATCTTTAGAAGATAGCCATATATTACTATCTGAAATGTCGTGCGATGTACATAAATATATTAATACTTTTAAAAACCCATTATGGGATAAAATAAAAAGTTTTAAATTATTATACATACCAATTTATGTACCTCATATTAAATCTAAAGGTTTATGGTATGAAATTACAGTAACTATTGATGAAAATGACGAGACCGTAAAACATTTAACAGGGACGTTGGCGCAATATGCTGAATTAAATCAGTCTAAAAATTTTGAAATAGAGATTCGTACAGAAGAAGATATTGATAGAGATGATTATGAAGATACAGTTTTTTATAACCCTGATAATCCACAAGCTTCTATTGTAGACAGAATATTACATGATAAAGCTAGACATTATTCTGTTTTTCATGTGGACGATACTTTAAAAGATTTAAAAAGAACCTTCTCATTTGATAATAATGAAGTAATCGCTTGTTTAAAAGAACTTGCAGAAGAAGTTGATTGTATCATTACATTTGGCGAGTCTCAACAAGCTGATGATATTTTTAAAAGAACGATTTCTTTTTATGATGCCAAAGATTATTGTCCTGAATGTAAAAGACGTGGAGATTTTTCTAATGGATGCACTAATCCAGATTGCACGCATAGCCTTAAAATAATTCCACGTTATGGTAAAGACAGTGGAATTTTCGTTAATAAAGATAATTTGGGTGAAAATATAAATTTATCCATAGATACAGATAATATTAAAAATTGTTTCCGATTGAGTGCGGGTGACGATGATATGACTGCCGCTATTGTTAACTGTAATCCGTCTGGATCAAGATATATATGGCATTTTACTGACGAAATGAAAGAAGATATGTCACCAGAATTAAAACAAAAAATAAATGAATATGAAACTTTATATGAGGAATATTATTATTCTTATCCATTTAATGGTTTAACAAATGATGATATCTCAACTTATAATACATTAGCGTCAGCATATCAAGATTATTCCAAAGAAGAATTAATTAACTTCACATATCCTATAACAGGATATTCTAATTTGACACTAGCATATTACTACGCTCTTTATTTGGAAACGTTCTTAGATAATGTGATGATGCCTTATTCACCTGAAGTGGTGGATACAACTGCTATCGAACAATTGTCTTTATATAAAGAAACAAAAATTGGCGTGCGTGCTTTATCCTCAATGAATGATACTACTTCAGCTAATGAAGTAAAAGAATCAGTAAAATTATATGTCGATACATCACGTTATTCCATACAAGTTGAGACCAATTCTTATGTGGGTCACAGTTGGTTTGGAACAATTACATTAACATCCTTAACTGATGAAGAAGATACAGCTACTGAACAAAAAAACATTACTTTTACAGAAACTACAAGCGATTATATAAAAGGACAAGTAGAAAAATTTGTTAAAAAAAAGGAAGCCTTATTAAGCGGTATTGTTAATCTTTTAAAAGCTGATAGTACCACCTTTGCAGAAGAAGTCCCCAAATATAATCTCACATCTCTTTCTAATATTTCTCAGACTATTAATGCCGTTTTAAATATTTTAGATGAAGCAGGAATTACAGAGCAGTCTCAACCAGATGTATATGACGAAATATATGCGCCTTATATAGAGAAATTAGACATAGTTAATTCTGAAATAACTATTAAAGAAAATGAAGTCAAGGCTCTTAAAGGTATAGTCAAAAAGATAAATACTCAACAAAAAAATGTCAATAATGCTTTAAATCTAGAAACTTATCTTGGAGAGAAATTATGGTTGGAATTATTGGCATTTCGGAGAGAAGATGAACAAGAGAATAACAATTTTATCAGTGATGGATTAACAGATGTTGAACTGATCCAAAATGCGATGGAATTTTTTGAACGAGCAAACGAAAATATTGCTAAACAATGTGAATCTCAATATACGATTTCTTGCACATTAAAAGATTTATTGCTTTTATCTCCTGAAGTGTATGAATCTAAAATAAATGATTTTGATGTAGGTAATTGGCTACGCATTGAAGTAGATGACAAAATTTATAAATTACGATTAGTAAGTTATCAAATAAATTTTGGAGCATTAAATAATATACAAGTTGAATTTAGTGACGTAAAAACAACTAACGATTTCTTTTCTACTTTTGCCAATATGCGAAAAGCTACAAGAAATAATAGAAAGACTTTATCTGATGTGTCTAAAAAAGTAGACGCCTCTGATGAAACTATTAATATCGTTAAACAAATTTCTCAAATCACACAAGGGGGAAACAATCAATATATAGCAACAATAAACTATGATGCCGTTATGGTAAGTGATGACCAGTCTTTAGAAGATTATTTGTCTAAATTATCTAAAGAAATTAATGGTTCATTATTAATTACTCTTACTAATGAATTTCAAGCTGTTTCTACAGATGAAGACGGAGAGAATGGTGATTATAGTGAATGCTATACTGATGTTTTATTATATTATGGCACGAATGATATTACAAATGATTCTAGCGTAGCATGGAATGTCAGTATCCCCTCAAATATCACAGGAGAATGGAATGGCAAAACGCATCGTGTTACTGTGCGTAATGTTACTGGTAATTACGGAATTGTGGAAGTCAGAGCAACATATAAAGATTTAGAGGTTCGAAAGAATTTTGCGATTAAAAAAATAAAGGCGGCTTCCTCTCCTATCACTGTGGAAATTACATCCAGTGCGGGAAATATTTTTAAAAATAGAGGTATTAATACTATTCTTACTGCAACCGTTAAAAGAGGTAACAAAGATATTAGCGATACTGTCACAAATTATCATTGGATTAAATATGATCAAGATGGAAATTTAGACCCTAATTGGAGTCGATTAAATGTACGAACTATTACTCTTAGTTCGGCAGATTTGCTAAACAAAGCAATATTTACATGTGAAGTATCAATCGATTAAGAAAGGAATAAAAAACTATGGCACAAATTACATATGGTTCAATAACATTAGTTGACCTTACTGATGTTGGGCAATTATCTGTATATCCTACAAGTAATATGCCTTTATCTATTATATATGATCCAGACCAAAATAGTTATACACCTAACTGGGAAACTTCTACAACAAATTTAGTTTTAACTCCTGTTATTTATTATAATAATACCGCTTTAACGGCAACTACTACAGGGGTATCTATTACTTGGAGAAGACGAGAAGGGTCTGGAAATATTACAGCTTTAACCACTGGTGAAACAAAACAATCTAATGGTTCATTAAAAGTAAATGCTAATAAATTTACTCCTACTTCAACTATGATTAGTTATATAGTCACCATAGAATATGTTGAACCAGAAACTCAAAGAACATTAACTGCGGAAGGACAGATTACATTCAGTCTCGTAAAACTGGCATCTTCTGCTAAAACTTGTATCATTTCTGGTGATATGGTGTTTAAATATAATACAAGTGGCGCATTAATAAGTGATTCTATTATTACATTAACTGCAAAAACAAATAATACGTCTATTCAACAATGGCAATATAAAGATTTAAATGGAAATTGGACTCAAATTACAGGTTCAGGTACGGGAGAAACATTAATAGTTAATGCATCTGATAGCTATTTATTTGTAAACGATGTTGCAACCATTCAAGTAATTACAGATGATGTAAATGTTTATGATATTCACTGTATTACAAAATTAAGAGATGGTGCCCCCGGTGATAAAGCTGTAACCGCTGTTTTAACAAATGAAAACCAGATGATTCCTTGTAATTCATCAGGTACACCAGTTTCAGGAGCATTTAATAGTGCGACCGCTCAGATTATTATTTATAATGGTGGTATAGATGATACCGCAAATTGGACAATCACAAGTGTGGGAACTGATGTTACTATAACTAGATCAACCACTACAAAAGAAAATGACACTGTCACGGTAACTGGATTAAGCGCACTTACAGGTAAAGTAACTTTTACATGTACACGAGCTGGTTATGATGACATTATTAAAGTATTCTCTTTAATAAAGGTAACCGCAGGTGCTAATGGTACTACGCCCACTATTTATTCTTTAGAGTGTGATTCCATTGTTATTAACAAAACCACTCCTAGTGACGGAAGTGCGGTTACTTATACTCCCTCTTCAATTTTAGTTAAGGGATACAGTCAGACAGGTAACAATGCAAGAGCATCTTATTCAGGACGTTTTAAAATTACGTCTGGGTCAACTGTTATTTATACGTCAACTGCCAATGAATCTTCTTATACAATTACATCAAGTAATATAGCTTCAGCGGCGGCACACGGAAATATGGTGGTAGCATTGTATAAAGCAGGTGGTACATCAACGCTTCTTGATAAGCAAACTATTGTTGTTACATCTGATGGAGCAAAAGGTGGAAAAGGTGATAATGGAGACCCCGGTTCAGACGCCATTAATGTTATTATGGGTAATTATGCAGATGTGATCCCTTGCACAACAGCCAATAAACCACAAGCATCTTTCCCAATTGATATTCCATTTGTTGGTTATAAAGGAACAACTCAAGTTGAATGTAGCGTGGCAACTCCTCCTAAAATTTGTGGTGTAACCGCTACTGTTACACAAGCCACCGCCCGTTCAGTAGGACATATTAAATATACCTTATCTACTAGTACTAGCATATCAGCCGCATCTGGTACGGTAACACTTACATTTACTTGTGAGGATCAACAGATTACTCAAAATTATACATGGACACGTAGTACAGCCGCAACCAATGGTGTGAATGCTAAATTATTTGAATTATATACAATTGGCGGTGATGTGTTTACAAGCAGAGAATCACAAGATATCACTATTATAGGTCGCTTAATGGATGGCTCACAAGACAAAACATCTTCTGCTACTAACTGGACATGGGCAAAATGGCAAGATGGTGCTTACACTACTTTATCTACCACAACGGGTAAATATACAGTAAATGGTTCACAATTAACAGTTAATAATTCTGCTGTTGATGGATTTGCTTCTTTTAGAGCTACATGCACATATAGTAGTGTTACATATACTGCGTATTACTCCTTAATAGATAGACTTGATCCTATTCAGGCAAGTGCTTTTTGTTCTCTTGGGGATCAAATTGTTAATGGACAAGGAATTGGTGCGTTTTATGTTATTGTTACTGATACTGGTACTGGTCAAGAATTAGATGCTCTTAAATCCGATAGATTTTTAACTACTGCTCCTTCCAATCCTGCTACTGGTGATTTTTATTATCATTTAAACAGTACTAATAAAACTGTTATTTTGAAAAAATATACTGGTAGTGCTTGGGCAGATGCAGGAGGTGAAGATTTACCAAAAGGAACATATACTTGGACATTTAGAGATAGTTCTGGAAATGCAACCACTTTTAACGGGTCTGCACAAGCTACAGGTAAAGTTATTTATGTAGATGGTACTTTGATATCAAAGAAAATAATCGCAGATGTAAAAGCTGAAATTTGATAGTTGTATTAGTATTAAAAAATGCTGATACAACTATCAGCATTTATGGAAGAAAGGGAAAATTATATGATAACTTATGGTTCAACAACTCTTACTTCTTATAATACTATAACAAAAATAGAAGTATATTATTATCAGTCAACGAGTCCAACAACTCAAACTGGCGGTTCGTGGTCTACCACAAAACCTACATGGGTCGATGGAAGATACGTTTGGCAAAAGATTAGAACAACATATGAGGGAAAACTTGATAATGGGTCGTATTATTCTGAATCTGATCCTGTAAATATTACAGGACAGCAAGGTAAATCTGGTGAAGCTGCGTCTTCATATAAGCTAACTTCATCTGAATCCGCAATCGCATTATTAAAGACAGGAGAATATTCAACTAATCAAATTACTTTTAGTGCGACATATAAACAGGGTAATAATCCAATTGCACCATATAATGGTGGATTCGTTATTCAGCATTCAATAAATGGCACTGAATGGGTTACAGATTATACATCATTAAACAATGAATCCTCTAAAACATATACGGTGCCTGAAAATATATTAATTATTAAGTGTTTATTATATCAAACTAAAGATTGTGATGAATTACTAGATATTGTAACTGTCCCCATTATCAAAGATGGTATTGATGGAACTGGAATGACTAATTCATTCCCTATCTATTTAGTATCTGATAAAGATAAAGGTATAACTCTTGATGATCATGGATGGACAAGATTTAAACCGTCACTTGATGCTGAAAATAAATATCTGTGGATTGATTATATTTCAAGATATGCCGAAGGTAATATAAAGCCACAGCTGATTGAAAAGACTGGTAATAAAATCACTTTTGAATATCATGGTGAGAAAAGTCCTTTTGAAAGCGTGATTGTTGACATTACACCCGTTCAATCTGGAAGTGGCACACCCTCTTCAGGCAACAAGCGCCATATAAGTGGTTGGACAAGTATTGATATAGGACAGGCTGATATTAATCTTATGCCCTATGAAGAAGGAAAATATATGCTGGATTTACCAGAAGATATTGGTACTCTTGATAATCAAACATTAAATTTAAAGAACACAATGTTTACGATACAAGGAGATACCTTAATCATTGCAAAGGGCGATTTAGGAACACATATAGTATTTCCTGAAGAAGTTGATACTGTTTATGGTGGTAAATACAATGTTATTACAGGCGTATTAATGGTCACACATGGTTATATTGATAAATATAATAATGAGCCTCTTCCTTCAACTTGGATTTCTGATCGTGATGTATATGTAAAAGGCACTAAACCGTCAGTTGGTGCGCAGGTAGTTTTTGAATTGAATGAACCTCTTATATATGAATTAACGCCTCAGGAGATTATGATTTTTGAGCATTCAAATTCTATTTATGCTTCTACGGGTGATATATCAATTTCTTATTATGACTATCAAACTACGACCAGCCCTTATATAGATTATGCACTTGTGTCTGCTTTTGACGCTTCTACTGCTGCATTAGAAGAGGCGACTCAATTAAAACAGGATTTTCAAGAATTACAAGAAGATATCCAAACACAGCTTGACCAAAAGGTTGAAACATGGTGTCAAATTAACGATCCAGCATTATCTTGGACTACAGCTGATTTAAAACAACAGCATAATGGAGACCTTTGGTATTATATCGGAGAATCTAATATGTCATATAAAAACAATACGACTTATAAATATGTTGCCTCAACAGAGAAATGGATGCCATATGCAGTAAGTGCTGATTTGTTTGATAAGATAGATACAAAAACTACTATTTATTATAGTCAAACTACAGATACATTTTCTAATGTAGAAACAGGTGATTATCTTGTCGATTCTACTGATGGAAGTAGTTATAGATATGATGGTAGTAAATGGGTTAAAGTAACTGATTATAAAACTGGTATAGATGCCGCTCAAGCTTCTGCGGATACCGCCAATGATAAAATCGATAATCTTGAAATTGGCGGGAGAAACCTCCTGAGTAAAGCTAACGTTTTATCACAGATAACGGCTTATACAGAGGAAAATTATATTTATACCGGACTATATGGTAACGGGGGAGGATTAAAATTACCTGCCTCTCTTTTCGAGGTTGGTGAAAAATATGTACTATCTTTCAAATTTAAAAAAATCAGTGGCACTCTTACGGCTATAGGTGGACACTGCTCGGGTTTTAGCGGCTATGGTAACCGCCTCGTTGTAGATGGCGTAAAAGAGGAAAGCAGATACTCCCAAGGGCATTTAATGAGCGATGATTCCGACGTACATGCCGTGGAAGTGTATGTGATGTTCAACGGTGATACATCGGATAATAATTTGTACATACAGCCTAATCGCGGGGCTTATACACAGGCGAATGACAATAAGTTTCAAATTTGGGATTTACAGCTGGAAAAAGGCAACCGAAAAACCGATTGGACTCCCGCACCCGAAGATATAGAAAATGATATAATCGAAGCTAAAAAGACAGCAACTAATTATATGTCATCAGATAATACAGGCATTATGGTTGCAGATTTAAAAGATGGTGAACAACTTCCTGCTAATGCAATTAGTGGAAATGTTTTTATAACTGCGGGTTACGGAGAAGGGGAAACCGCAGTTGATATGGGTGTACATATTAGAGATGGACAAGAAGATTTAGCAATATTTGGTGAATCTACAAGAATTGGTAAAGAGAACGATAATAATGTTAGTATCGACAATAATGGTATAATAATAAATAAGGGTTCAAAAGAATTGGCTAAATACTTTTCTAAAGGAATTACTTTTGATGAAGAGACACCTTATAAAATTGGTAATGATAACTCATATATTACTTTTGAAGACACTGATAGTGATAATATAGCTGATTCTTTAAGTATAGTTGCTGATTCTATTTATTTTAGAGATACAGCTAATACTAATATAAAAGATACACTTAATGGTTTACAATCTGATTTGGCTATTGCGCAGGAAGATATTGATTTAAAAAATAATTATATTAAAATTAATACAAGTGAACCTTCTATTGTTATTTCTGCTTCTTCTAACACAAATGATACTAATTTAAAATTAGAATCATCTCAATTATCTTTTCAAATTGACGGACAAACAACTGCAACTATAACAAATGATCAAATGAATATCCCAACTGCATCTGTAACCAACTTATTTATGCAGTCTACTAATACATCTACTAATACAGTATATGAAAAAGTATGGGTTATGAGAACAAATGGTCATTTATCTTTAAAAACAATTACAAGAAATTAAAAAAGGTGGTAATATATGTCATATTATTATGGTTCTGTTATGGATGGAACGTATGGAGCACGACCATACTTAGATATTACTGTTTCACAAGGCGATACCGCTTGGACATTTGTAATTAAATTTGGTGTTCAACCAACTAAATTAGCTATTCCTTCGGGACATACTGCAAAAGGAAAATTAACTGGTAATGTTGAATGGAAAACATATTCTAAAACAACTACTGCTTCAATAGCTAAAAATGCACACTTTCAGGTAGGAACTTTAACAATAACAAGAGAAAGATATGCTTCTTCTTCTCGTTCTTTTCAAGTTGATTGGAATGGTGCATTAACAGGAGGAACAGCAACAGGAACTGATGTAGTATCGCCAGCATCATATTCTACTTCAATAAATCCTCTTGCTCATTATTATATTCAATATAATAAAAATGCAAACGATAGTTCTATTTCTTCAATGCCATCTAATCAAACTAAAGTTCATGGAACTGCATTAACATTATCATCTACTAAACCTACAAGAACAAATTATACTTTTGTATCATGGAACACTGAACCTGAGGGATCAGGCTCCTCTTATAATCCAGGATCATCTTATACCGCTAATGCGGCTGTAACATTATACGCAATTTGGCAAAGAAATTATGAGCCTCCTCAAATTAAAAATTTGACTGCTTATAGAGTAGATACTAATGATCCCCCTCAAATTGATTCAGAAGGAGTTCGTGCTAATGTAGAATTTATTTGGACGCCGGGAGTAGATGATAGTGGAACAGTTATTCTTAGTCAAGTTGAAATTAAATGGAAAAGAGCAATAGATTCCACTTATTTAAGCGGAAATTCTGTTGTTATTAATAATCCTTTAAATACAGTAAGTACTGTTATTGGAATTACTAATTCAACATTAAGTACAGAGTTTCAATATGATATACAGGTAATTTTAACGCCAACACGTAATCATCCTACAATTACTCGTATGACTTATGTATCAGTAGCTTCATTTATTATGGATGTTAATACAGAAGGAAATGCGGTTGGTATTGGGATGGTAGCACCTGATGATATAACAGGAAATAGTCAATTACATATTGGATCTGATACTTATTTTTATAATCCTATTTACATAAAAAATATAACTACAATATATAATGCTAAAACGACTGCTTCTTCTACACAAAACAAATATACTTATGCCAATATTCCTGATTTGGGTAAATATAATATAATTGCAATTAGAGCAGAAGTTTATAACATTAGACAAATTTTATATTTTATAAGACCTTTTGGCGATACTCCTCAAATGATAATGGATATGTCTGGTACTACTTATATTCGTAGTCAATTTATAGTTGATTGGACGAATAATCGAATTGGCGTCCGTTGGGTAAACGGCACATCAGATTTTGCTACAGGTATTTATTTCCAACAAGTTTATGGAATAGGATAAAATTAAATAACGAGGTGAATAATTATGGCAAATAATGATAATATTATTTATGCTAAATTTAATCATGGTCGTGAAATAACGACCGATTCACGCTCTCAGTATGCATACGGGCAGGTGTTAAAAATAAGCGGACTTCACCTGCCCGCAAGTTTTGACGCAGATGTTTCAAACAAAGGCGATAAACAGGCAAAGGCTGTAATAGGAACAGATAATGAATTACCAATAGATGATGCGTACTTTTTATCAGGTAAAGACGTTATCGTAATGATTAATGTACATGCCGCAGATAAAGATGGACGCACTAAATATATTATCAGAATCCCTGTTGAGAAACGTCCTGAACGTGCGGATATAGAATTAGAACCTGTCGAACAGGACGTTATTTCTACAGCTATTGCTACTTTAAACGAAGCAGTTGAACGAACTTCGGCAGATGTAGAAAGTGCCGAAAATAGTGCTAGTCGTGCTCATGAATCAGCAATAGATGCGGAAACATCAGCTACAAATGCATCTAATTCAGAAGCGTTAGCGCAACAATATATGGAACGTGCGGAAACTGCCGCTGAAAGTTCTGAAGATTCTGAAACAAAAGCAAAGGCTAGTGAAGAGAGCGCAAAACAATCTGAATCACATGCTGAACAGATTGCAAATGATATTGAACAATTTACAGAACGTGCGGAAACCGCTTCCCGTAATGCAGAATCTTCTGCTTCTATCGCAACGCAAAAAGCTACTGAAGCGTCAGCGTTCGCAAATATTGCGACAACTAAAACAAATGAAGCATCAACTTCCGCAACAAACGCACAGAACTCTGCGAATAATGCACAACAATCTGCTACAAGCGCACAAGAATCTGCGAACTCTGCATCAGCGTCTGCAAGCAAAGCATTAGTAAACGCAGAGAAAACACAAAATGATAAAGAAATAGTCGAACTTGCTAAGTCTAATGTACTATCGGCTGTAGGTGAAGCGCAGAATTATGCTACGACCGCCCAATCCGCAAGTCAAGCTATTCAAGATATGAACGTGCAAGCCGTTACATTAGGTGTTGATTCTGATGTTACTGTTGAAAAGTCTGTTGATCCTGTGACTGGCGCAGTCACACTTACTTATGGCATCCCTAAAGGTGAAAAAGGCGATAAAGGTGACACATATACTCTTACTCCACAAGACAGGACTGATATTATCAATGTATATAAAGAAGATATGACTGAACAAACCAATCAGATATTGGCAGACTTACGGGAAGAAGTGGACGAAACTATGACCACAATGGAACAGCATGAACGGAATGCGAAGCAGTATTCTGATCAATCTGTCGCATCAGCTGAGTCTGCACAAGTAAGCGCTGATAGGGCTGAACAGGCCGCAAGTCAAGGTGGTTACATGTATTTTACTATTGAAGATGGTAATTTAATTATGGAAAAGACATCTAACGTAGATGTTGATTTCAGTATTGAAGATGGAAATTTATATATGGAGGTGGGGAATGTATGAGTGATCTTGTAAAAAAAGACTTGGGTACTGTAAGTGCCTATAAGTATGCTAAGTTACACGGCTATACAGGTACTGAAGATGAATTCGGAGTGCTTATGGCTAGTTATGCAAGTGTGGCGCAAGAAGCCAGTCGTAGTGCTACTGATGCTGGAACAAAAGCAAAGGAAGCTAAACAGTCTGCTCAAAGTGCAAGTCAGTCTGCTGAAGCAACACGGAATTTATTTAATAGTATTCGAGTAGTAGATACAACGCTTGAGATAGGAGAATAAATATGAATGTAATAGATAAAATTAAACTTGACGGGACTACCTATGATGTAGGTAAAACACCCGATACCACTCTTGGTATTAGCGGATCTCCTGCTGATGCTGCAAAAGTTGGTACTGAATTAAATAAAAAAGTAGATAAAGTCACGGGGAAAGGACTGAGCACAGAAGATTTTACTACAGTTGAAAAAACAAAATTGGCTGGAATTGCCGAAGGAGCTACTAACATAGTAATCGACCCCACCCTCACCCAGTCAGGACAGGCAGCGGATGCTAAAATGGTGGGGGATGCGCTTGACAGTATTAAGCCTGTCGATTCCGTTCCCACACAGGGCAGTACAAATGCAGTCAGCAGTGGGGGAGTATGGGATGAGATTAGGAATATTGCATCCGCAACAACATTACAAGAACAATCTTCTGTTTTGTTTACCATAGCTGAAATTGGCAAATCAATACGGTTTAGCACAGGCGAAGAACAAAAATATTCTACAACATCTATAACTAATTATGTTCCAGTTTCCATGTATGTAGAGTTGACATATAAACGTATTTTGTCTATTCAATCTGCTCCTACTCACGGAATGGCATTTTACGATGCTGATAAAGTCTATATTAGTGGACAGCGGAGTTATACCAGTACTGAAAGCGTAGGTTATAGTGACTATACAATTTCCGTTCCTGAAAATGCTTCTTATGCAAGATTTACCGTTTTGAATGATGAAGAAACCTATGGAGTATTTACTATAAGCGGCAAGACAATTCTCAAAGGCATGCTTGACGCTTATGATGAACGTGTTGATAGGGTTGAATCACTTGTGTCGCTTGAAGATAACATAAGCATAGACTTTTCGATCCTCGAAACAGGAAAAAGTATCCAATATAGCACTGGTAACACCATGTCGAACAGCTATAGCAACACAACGGACTATATAGATATTTCCGCATTTGACGCACTTAAATATAAGAGAATAAAACAAGTTGATTCCGGAACGACGGGCATGGCATTTTACGACGTCAATAAATCGTATATCAGCGGACAAAGGGCTGGTATTGGACAAGAACAGGCGGGGTATTTTGACGAGTTGGCTGAAATCAAAATTCCGGCAAACGCCCTATATGCAAGATTTACAATAAAGAAAGACACAGAAACTTATGGAGAGTTTTATTTAAGCGGGACAAGCAAACTCAATGCATTACTGCCCAAAGAAAGTATATATCGTAAAAATGTTTTGTTCGCCACTATGAGTCCTGAATGGTACAAAGGACAGGGCGAAACGTATTCTGATTTCACGAGTAATACTACCTACGAGGAGGTGATAACGGCATGGGATGCGCTTGTTGAGAATAGCAAGGGGTATGTTACTAAAGAAACAATCGGTGCGAGTTCGGATAATAAGATCATGTACTGTTATAAGTTGATTCCTTTAAGGTATCGCAACAACACAGCAGGTGCAATCACTAATAATCCTCCAACGTTTCTTATCGTTGCCTCTCAACACGGTTTCGAGAAGTCTGCAGCGTATGGTACATACTATTTTGCAAGGGATTTAGTATATAATTTCGACAAGAATCCAGTTCTTAATTCGCTTCGGACAAAATGTGCTATTTACGTTGTGCCTGTTGGAAACCCTTATGGTTTTGACAATAAAACACGTAAAAACGCAAATGGAGTTGACCTAAACAGAAACTGGGGACCGTCCGATGATGATGATCCATCATCTGCATACTATGGCGGGGCAGAACCATTCGACCAACCAGAAACGCAAGCAATGAAGAGTGTTATAGATGGGAATCCGAATCTGTTTTTTGTCGTAGATTACCACACTAACGGGCAGTATAAAGCGGACTCATGGGCGAACGTTAACTGGATTTCTTATCCGTATTTAGCCGACATAAATGACGAGTATTACAACCATGCATATATCGCCGGGCAATTCCACATTTCCGATCTTTCCGAGAATTTGCCGCTTGAGTATGATTTAGATACCAATGGAGAATCCATAGGTACTGCGACACAGGGTGCACCAGGCTTTTCAAGACCAACAATCGGATATTATAGTCGAGCGCAAAAGAACATTATGGGCTTTACATTTGAAGGAAATAATGGACTTCCCAGTGAGGAATCAGCATACTCCAGCATTGAGCAAAAGATTAACAGCGAACTGATTGGAAACTGGATTAAAAATCTGTATCTTGCGTTTCAAAACGCCTGATGAATAACTTAAATCAGACTTTAAATGATTTGGAGACGTAAAATGTTACGTTATTGTTTTGAAGAATCCAAAGTCCTCCGCACTCTCAATACATCACGCAAAAACGATTTAGCAGTCATCGACACAGACGGGATAAGCACGGCGGCGATAAAAGCCGCCTGCGCCCGTGGCGTACTTGTCTATGGATATCTCAATGTAGGAGCGGTCGAATCCGGTCGCTCCTACTACGAGAATTTCCACCATATTCGACTCGCAAAGTACAGCGGATGGGATGGTGAGTACTGGATAAACCCGACTGCAAAAGAATGGCAGGATCACTGCATCAGCCTTGCGAAGCAGATTAAATCCACAGGTGCAATCGGTCTCTACCTTGACAACACAGACATTTATTACATGTGCTTGCAGGGATTTAAGGAAGAGAAAACAAAGATGCTCCGGTCTGCTCCGTCAGCACAGGCCGTCTACAACGGTGATCCGATAGATCTTCCTGATCCGCTGACACAGGCTACGGCATAAACACCAGACCAGGAAGGAAACAAAAATATGTACACGTAATTCCGCAGGTTGAACCTGAAGAAGAACCAGTTGAAGATACGCCTGTTGAAGGTGAGTAATAATTAAATATATAGAAAGGGGTGGTTACGATGGGTCTTAATGAATTGATTGAAACAATCTTACATCAACTTCATCCTTTCGAAAGTCTTAGTTCTACATTACTTTTTATCGGATTTGTATTATGTACTTGTATACAAATATCTCCTATCAAATTAAATCCATGGGATGTATTACTTGGATGGATTGGTGAAAGATTTAATTCAGGGATGAATAAAAAAATCGATAAAATAGATGCTAGAGTTGACAAGATGGAAAAACAAATCGATGAGCATATAAAAAACAATAAATATGATGAAATATTAAAAAAACGTCAATATCTTGTCGATTTTGTTACTGAAGGTGTTAACGGCAAACGACATACAAAAGAATCGTTTGAAACCGCACTTAAAGTATGTGATGAATACGAACAATTTTTTAAAGATAATAAAGATAATAGAATTACAAATAATGTTATCAACTCAACAATTCAAGCTATCAGAACAAAATATGAAGAGCACTTACTTAAAGCAGACTTTGCAGTTGAAGAACATTATATTAATCAGGAGGATTAAATTATGGATATTATTACAATTATTGCAGTCGCAGTACTGACCGAAGCACTTATTGAATACGCAAAAACTGTAGCCGACAGCTTTGAAACTAAAGATTATAAAACATTCAGAACACAGGTTGCTAGTATTGTTCTTGGTGTTGCAATGAGTTTTTCATTTGGCATCAATGCATTTGCAACTGGTTTTAATGTGAGTCCTATTATTGGCACTGCTATCACTGGCATCATCATCAGTCGTGGTTCTAACTATGCGAGTGATCTGATTGGTAAACTGACACGCAAGTAATGTATAGCAGGTCAAATTTCGAAAATTTAATATGGAAAATCGACTAAATTTTTTAGTCTGGATACTTTCGTGGGTGTTTCTACCTCTGGGTGGAAGCACCCATTTTTTGTGCGAAAAAAAACACGCTCAAAACCTTATTGATTTTAAAAGGAATTAAGCGTGTTTTTCAAAGCTGATAACGAGAATTGAACTTTGTAGAAATCCCTGCAACTAATTTATAAAAAGGAGTGACTGGATATCAAGTTTTCAGTTTACTCCAGTACTGCCAAGACCACCACGATTCTCATTTCCTAAATGGTCTACTTCAATAAAATTAATAATAGGATTACATTCCTGAATCCTGAATTGACAAATCCTGTCATTTTTTTTAATCACAGTATCCTCAATTGCTAACACAGGCATAAACCATTGGTCATTATCTCCGCAATATTTATTGTCCACCACGCCCGTACTATTAACCTGAATGATTTTAAAGTTCTTAAAAGTAGAGCTTCTTGGTGCTACAATAGCTTCATAGCCCTCAGGTAATTCCATTGCAACTCCTAAAGGAATAAGCTTGAATTCACCCTTCTTTAATTCAAAAGTATCAGCGGCTCTAAGGTCTACCCATTCGCCTGTGTGAGCAGGTTTAATCGGTTCAATATCTGTAAAATATTTAATTTTAATTTCTTCAACAGGCTCCCAAGACATTCCTACAACAAAACTATCTTCGTTTTTTTCTATTACTTCCATATTTTTTGTTCTCCATATTTTTCTTTTTCTTCTCTATAATTCCCAAACTCTTGAGTTTATAGAGAATCTTCTTTTCTGCAATTTCCACAAAATCTCCATATCGTCCATATTCCTGCGTGTAAAATGCAGAATATACATATTCCATACAATCAAATACATTGACCCAGACATGATCCTTGTCACGACTTATACATACGCTACAAAAAAGTGTCGGCTTACGTTTCCAAAATCTTACGGGAAAAACGTATCTCCAATAATCCATTTTTTCATCGTAGACAAAACCAAGCTGTTTAATATTCTTTTTACAATAATCTGTAATAATCCAATCTTTTTGAATCATTATTAATCTCCAAGCAAATTCTTGTGTTTACTAAAATAAACATGCCATCCATGAACGAGACAATAAGCTTTAATTATTGCTATTTCTTTTTTATCTGTACAATATTCAATAATACGGACTTTGCCCTTTATACGTTTTTGTGCCCATTTACACCAACTTTTATAATAATTGGTATTTGATGTTGAATTCTTTTTAAAGTTTTCAAAGAACACACCTTCTTGATTAATGGTCTGAATAACGTTGGGATATTCTACCATAAATCTACGAAGAAAAACGTCACCACCATTAGGCATAACCACAAGTCCGACATCATTTTGGATAGTCAAAATAATATGTACCAATGCTTTATATACGTCATTTGCAGATGGTGCTTTCTGTATCATCTTAGTTTTTTCTTCTTTGAATCCCTCTTTGCACATATAATATAAATCGGTATTATCAAAGTATAGACCGATAGCACCTTTAGCTTTTTTCTTTCGTGCTTCGTTAATAATGTGTTCTTGCCAGTCTTTATTTGTCACATCAATCCAATATTCGCCAGACCAACTTGTATACTTAGCAATCCGCAAGTGTTTAAATTTTTCATAATATGAACGTTCCCGCTCAAGAGCGCATGGATTTAAATAATCATATATCAATAATTTTGGATTTTTTTCAAGGATATTTTTAATTGTTGTCCCTGAAATACCATCTGAATCAATAACAGCAAGTCCTTCTTTCATCTTCTTTAACATTGGCAGGACACGTTCCTGCTCAAAACAATATCTTAAATCACCCATTTAATTCTCCTTAATCATTCATTTTTCAAAAGATATTTATTATTAATAACTTTCATACTGAGATATCCGCTATCGGTAAGCATACACCGTTCAGGAATTACAGTTCTAATAACGATGCCCTCACCATTGCCACCATTAGGATATTTAATTTCTGCACGTTTTAGAAGTGCATCAATATCAGGGTACTTCTCAGGAAGATTAACGCCAGTTTCTTCAAGCGGAACCATGTCAATGCCTGTATCTTGAATAAACTGATTTAATCTATCCAATCCGCAACGTTCACCATTAATAATAAGTGTAAATACAAACCACTTAGGCTGTTGAAGTTTCAAATGAATCTTCTGAATACCTATACCACACCATTCGCCTTGAACACAAATAGTGTTAATCTCATCTTTTTGATCACGTTTCCAAACACGAATCTTAGACTCAATATCATTCTTCTTCACATACTCATAGAAGGAAGAAGTCCCGTCATCTTTGTATTCATAGTTGTGACCAGTGACATGGAATTTCTCATCTGCATCAATAAATACAGAATAAGAAGAGCCATCACATTTAGAAGTGATGTAATATTTCTTATCACGAAACAGTTCAAGAAGTTCTGGGCATGACTGAATTCTGGTTTCGTCCGTATAAGGTACGCCATCAGGTCTGCCACCAATCGTTGTCCCGCCTGTAGTCGCACGCTCTTCTTCAACCCACAGGCGCACACCAAGAATATCTGTTACATCCTCGCCAATATGATATAATTGAGTTTCTTTTTTATTCCAATCCCATAATGCGGAACAACTTTCTACAGGCAATACTAAGCCCTGACTCAACGCACCTCTCATACGTTTTGTGCGAAGCCGATATCCTTCGCCCAGAATAGGATTAATCTTATATGAATTTGCTTTTAAGAATTCAAACTCAGGCGTGCAAGGAAGAAATGAATCAATCTCAAAATATACGCATGGATCGCCCTCTTTAAACTCGCCCTTCTTAGCTACGCACTGCCAACCAAGGACATGCACAAGTTCAATCGCATCTGCGTTTTCAATTGGTTCAATCTTCCAAATTTTCTGAATACTTGCTAGTTTTCTACTCATCTGTTATCCTTTCTTCGTTGTTCATTTCGTCTATCATTTTTTTAATATCTTCTATATCTTGTTCTGTCAAACATT
>Ga0326513_10000098_pt1 | contig 63022 bp, 88 predicted proteins | sample 2_2465_0518_D_FD_203654 | JGI IMG/M metagenome (GOLD analysis project Ga0326513, IMG submission 203654) | Bovine rumen microbial communities from UC Davis, California, United States - 2_2465_0518 | ecosystem: Host-associated > Mammals > Digestive system > Stomach > Rumen | place: USA...
AAGCCAGGATTGACCATCTTAGCATCCTGATTTTCATTCATATCTTTTTGTTTAAGTTTTAAACCTGTCTTTTTATCAACCTTATCGTTCTTGGCCAAGAGTTTGTCTACTTTTGTTGTCAAAGAATGGGCCCTAACAGCGCCATGAATTTTAGACATAGCGTTTGCTGTAGCCAACGGATTTAACGTAATGATGCCAACACCGACATCAATCGCCAAACGTGCTACCTGTTTGGTGTAGCTACTCTTACTATGGTCCATGTCTTGTGCGGTTCTTGTATCGGACGCACCATAGCGAACACTTTTGTCATTTCCTTTTACAACGGCTTTGTGCTTAGCGGCAGACAACGGATAAGGTGGGCCGTTTCGCTTACCCCACGACATACCTTTTATTCCATGGTGCTGTAAGCTATCGTCGCCAAGACCAGCAATACCGTAATAAGAAGATTCATATAACATATTGCTCCTTACTCGAACGCCTCTCTGTTTAGCTTGTAAGCAACCCAGGCGTCCATAAGAGCTGCTACATTATCGATTTTGTGCTCATATCTTTTCTTAAGTAACTTCCTATTTCCATTGGTGTCCTCAAGTGTGATACAGTTTCCCATGGTGAATGACATAATCTCTTCGTCAAACAAAAGTTTTCTATCCTCAGCCAAGTCCCTAATCTCTCCAAGAGGAACTGACTCTGTCTTAGCTCCCTGAATAACTTTCTCGACTCCATATTCACCGTGGTCCTTAACCCAAGCTTCAACTACTTCTCTGGCGTTATAAGGGTCATAGCCAAAGCACTGAACATCGTAATTCACAACTTCTTCAATGTACCTGATAAGATCCTCATAAACGTCGTTCATGTTGAGCGTAGTTCCTGGCATAACAACAAGAGTACCTTCTGCCATAAACTCATCGTATTTACTTCTCATAGCTCCGGGAAGCTTGTACAGAGTTCGCTCGGAAATATAACTTCTAGCTTTAACTCCGAAGAATTCATTAGGAAGTGGAAACAGAAATGTGAATGCACAGAAGTCGTCGCCTTGAGAAAGGTCTGCACCAAGCGAGCAAGGCATGTTCCAGTAGTCTCGTTTCTTATGAGGCTTTGTCTGCTCATACGTAAAGAAGTAAGTATAACCTTCCATAGGAATCCCGAATCTTTTGGCAAGAATGTCGTTTCTTGCTGCCGGAGCATTCTCTGCTCGTTCCTTGTCAAGCATGTACGTATCATACGTAATTGTCTTGCCGAGATTAGGATTAGCCTTAAGCCACATAGCAGGATTGTCTACTTCTTTAATGTCGTCAAGCCGGTAGTACCAAATCGAAGTATGCCAGCTGTCGTACTTACCTCTAAGAATGTCCATTAACTCCATTTTGATTGTATCACCAACAGAGTTACGAACTGTTCCTTCCGAGCTCATTGCAACAATCAAGTAGTCGTCATTCTTAGACGCACCCTGCTCGATTGCACCAACAACGTCTTCTCTAACGTCGCCAGAAAGCCATTCATCTATGGTAGCAATCCTTGCTCGAAGCCCCTGAAGCTTATCAACCGACATCGGCCTAATTTCCAGAAGCGATCCGTTAAGAAAGTTCTCGATTCCCTTCTTAGTTGATGCCAGCTTTGCTCTATTAATTCTCGATCCAGTAGTGTTACGAATGTTACCCTCGGTTAAGAACTTAAACCATGGACCTCTAGCTCTAATGATAGCAGTCCTAAACGGAGACATAATCTCGTCAGCCTGTCTCATTGTTGGAGCCGTAGTAATCTGATGCGTAGTCGAAGGGTCAACCGTTTCAAAGAATGCCTGAATGCAGTAACCATACATCGACTTCGCTGCACCACGAGCAACGATTAGATACTGCTTGTTTACAAGCCTTTTAAGTATTCGCTTGTTAACGTATCTACCTCCGTGTCCATCAGGGTTCGGCTCGTAGACCGATCGTTCGACGAAATAGTACCAGCCGAAGATCTGCTCACCCCAGAGCTTAAACGTGTCAAGCAAATGAAGGTCGGATCCGTCGGTTAAGGTAAGCTCACTTTCACAGAAGTTGATCCAGCCATTAATTGCTTCGTCATCGTAATAGATGTTAGGGCTAGCAATAAGCTGATCGATTCGGTTCATTTCCATAGAGATTTCCTGATTGACAGGAATCTCTCCGCGAAGAACCTTATCACGAAAGGCACCATAGTAAATAGGAGTCGCAGTATTTGAGAGCAAATATCATCAACTCCTAACGTTTCTTTTTATCGAGATCGCTAAGCTTGACGCTTCCATAAGTCTGTTTCATGTATTCAATCTGCCGGTTAACGTCAGCAACCGCTTTCTCGTGACCAAGATCAGATATTCGTTTTCTAGCAGCGTCTGCTTGCATTTTACTGTACACATAAGTTGCACCAGCGCCAGCCGCTACGCCAAGTGATCCATACTTAGCGACCTTTCTAGCTGTATTTAAAACGTCTAGAGCTTTGCCAGCTCGCCGTATCGGAGCCATTGATTTATCATAGTCAGCATAGTTCTTGTCGAAAGCTCTGTTCGCATCCCCAGCAACTTTGTTTAGCCGTGACTGATACTGCTTTTCAGACACGAGACCTTTATTTCTGTACTCCTGCGCCTTACGCATAGCGTCGTAGCCTTTATTAGCCACCACGCTGTCAGCAGCATCCAATTTGTCATTAATGCCTCGAGCTCTTTTTCCGAGAGCTATACTAGCGATACCAACCGGTAAAGAAGCCGCTCTTGTTGCAAGAAAAACGCCTGCTGCGCTCCTAGCAACATCAGTAGCTTTCTCGGCACGCTTCTCATACTTCTCAATATTTTTCTTCTGCTGAGAAATGTCTGCTCTGGCTTTTAATTTATTAAGTTTCTTTAAATCTTTACGATAAGCTCGTTCACCTTTCTTAGAAAGACTCCCGTCGTCAGTAAAGTAGCGATTACGTCCGGCTTGCGTGTATGTTCCGTCAGCATTCTGAAACCGTCTAACGCCCCATTTCTGGCCTTTTACGCCATGATGGTACAGACTATCGTCACCAAGACCAGCAATGCCGTAATAAGTACTTGCATATAGCATTGTTTCACCTCACTTCTTCTTAAACAAGTCAGAGACTTTTGTTTGTCTCCACTCGCTGTTACCATCTTTATTGGTAACCCATTCACCGCCGTCAAGAATCTTATAGAAACTGCTCTGAGCTTTACCTGGAAGTTCCTTGACTTGCTTCATGGTATTCTGTCGTTTAATGGTTGCCTCCGCCCGTGCTCTAGCCTCATTAAGTTCAGCCGTACGTTTCTTAGCATAGTCAACGGCTTCATAATGTTTCTGTCTAGCAACGTAAGCAGCGAGCTCTTGATCCTTAGTGCTAGCGCCAGCAGCCTTAGCTTGATCGCGAGCCTTGTTCATGGCTTTGATGGCATCAGCGTTGACTGATTTTTCGTAAGCGTCATTCCTAGCTTTCTCAACAGGATCATCATTGTCCTTAGGTTTGAAAGCATCCTGCAACCGGTCATAAGCGTTCTTAGCATTTGCGATTGCATTTCCAAAGTTAGCCATCTTTGTAGCAGCGTTCTGGATCCTTTCCATAGTGCTTTTGCGATTGCCGCCGTCGGCAAGATCCTTAAGCTGCTTCATAGTGTTAGCCCTGTTGATAGCATCACGAAGTTCGTTTGTAGACATCGTGTCTGCATACTTCAAAAGGGTCTTAGCATCGCCATCTTCAATAGCCTTTGCACGTTCGGCTTCAGCACGCTGAGCTTTCTTTTCAGAGATGGTCTGGTTTACTTCCGCCATTTTTCCACGAACTCGTTCGAGCATGGTCGGCTGTGAAACGTGCCTACCAGGTTCTTCTGCTTCTTCCTGAAACGACTTCTTTAACCAAGCTTCTGGTTTTACGTGGACCCCGTCAGCACGACCGTCTACCCAATTGTCTAGTGTTTTGCGTCCAGCCTTAGCTACAACGTCAAACGTTAAATCAGTAGAAGCACGATCATATTCTTTTAATTTCGAAAATGCATCGTCTTCAAGAGCCTGAACGTTAGGATGATTCTTTTTGTATTCGTTATACAAATCGTTGGCGATGAATGAATGCTGACGTATATCGCGCTTACCATCTAGCGCTTCCATTTTAGTAAGTTCTACTAATTCCGGATCGTTATCTATACGGCCTTGCTTCTTAAAATCGTTTACAACCTTATTGACAAGCGCATTATACTCAGGATCGTCTGGCCCCTTATCCCAGAATTTATCTTTTGCTTCTTTTACTTTTTGTTCTGCATTCTGCCAAGCCTCATATGCGGGACGAAGTTTAGCACCATTTTCCGTAACGTTGTATACTCGTTTTACTTTTTCGAATTTCGGGTTATACCCGTATCGTTTTCTTCCGGCATCAGTAAGTGATCCATCAGCGTTCTGGAAACGTCTAACGCCCCACTTCTGTCCTTTTATTCCATGGTGTTTTAAGCTTAAAGAGTAATCATCAGCTCCGACATATGTCTCATAAAGCATGTTGTAAGCCATTTTGATTTTTCACCTCCTAAGCTTTATTTATTGTTTAAGCCGTATTCTCTTCGGTGAATTGCAGCGTCCATCTCGTCAGCTTCCTCGTCTGAAATCACTGGAAGCCGGTCGCACGCCTCGTTGCCGATCTTGGCATCTCCATTACCGCCAAGAGCAAAATACGGTTCGCATAAAAACTTTAAGTTTCTTTTTTCCTTTAATGTTATTCCGCCGCGTCGGACGAACTTATCTGTCAAATAAATGATCTTGTCATGTCCCAGCCCAAGAAGCATCTTGCTTTGTGCTGAGTTCTTAGCGTCCTCTTTTTCCTTCTTACGGTCGTGCCGCTGAACAAGATAGACAACAAGGGACATGACTCCAGATGACGTTACAGCAGACAGTAAGGCGGTGAACACAACAAGCTGTGTTTCAGGACTCATAAGTACTCCTCTCGAAAAAGAAGAGGGGCAAACCAAACCGATGCCCCTCAAATGAAACCTTACCTATTGCTACCCATACGAATGTGTCTGATCTCGTCTTCATTCATCTCATTTCCCATAAGGCAAACCTCCTTTCTATACCGGGCTTATGATGTCAATGTCAATGTTCGTGTTTCTGGCCTGAATCGGCTGTGTTCCGGTGTTGCGAAGAGTCACTGTCTGGCAGCATCCAGCCCAGATCGAAATATCGATCGTGCGTGATACGTTGGAGAAATCGCCAACCGTCTTCTTCTCAGGGTTCGGGTTGTAGTAAACAAAGCTCACTCATCCTCACCAGCTTCCCTTCGTTTCTGGTCAGCATACTCAATGATTCTCCATTCGTTCTCATCTGTTGCTTCTTTAAGAGCCTGCAGTACAATACTGCTGGTTGGCGGATCGAAGATTAATCGAACCTTGCCATAAAGGTAAGATTTGACCTGAGCAAACAGAACTGTATCGTCTCCAAGAAAGTCGGACCAGGTTTCAGCGTTTGACGTAATTTCGAAACTCTCGGATCCAACGCCAAGCTGGTTCAACACTCTAATGTAGGTGTTAATGTGAACGATTAAGTCTTCGTCAAAAGGTGTGTATTCGGGAGCCGCGCCTAGCAGCTTCTTAATCGTGTCTAAAATGCTCTCGCTCATTGGTCACCTCCGTCTCTTATTGTTCACGTCCATTACCCAGTTACCTTCAGTAGCTTTTTCTATAAATTGGTCCCCGGTCAATCCGGCATCCATACCTTCTGGGTTATACTTAAAAATAGAGTATGGTTTCTGTTTGTCGGTATACTGGGATTTAACGCTAGCTGCCACTTCTGTAAAGTCGCTAATCTTATGTATGCCTCGTTTAGGATACATAGCAGATTCGAGCCAGTACTTTTGTCCGCCAAGGTCAAACGTAGTAAAAGTATGCGTGATTATACGATCCGGGTCTTCTTTCGTGCTAAGATCCATCATCACTAAATAGGGATCGTTTTTAATTCCGGCTTTGTTCAATTCGTTGTGTTGGTAATTAACAAAGTCCCAACAAGTACCTATCTTTTCTTTTTTAAGTTGATCCAACGGAAGTGTTCTATAGTTGTTCCAATCGAAATCTTCTTGCTCAGTGTTAATCCGTTTACCGTTATGTATAACGCCGTATGTCCATTCGTTATCAAGCTCGTTTGACAGTCCTCGAACGGCTGACAGCTTACGCTTGATGCTTTGATCTTTGGTGTTCCCGACTGGGTTTGTTTTTCTGCTTAAAGGATACGGCGGTCCATTTTTAACGCCCCACTTCTGGCCCTTTATTCCGTGATGGTAAAGACTATCGTCGCCGAGACCACTAATGCCGTAATAAGTAGATTCGTATAGCACTGTTTCACCTCCACGGACATGTATCATTTGGTTTTCGCTCTATTGGTAATTTAGGAAGTAAGTCTTCTGCGCCATAGTGTATTGCCTGATGTGTCTGAAAACTTACTGTGATAAGATTGTCTAGATCGAAGACTATTGATCTCTTCTTGAGAATATCTTCAATAGTAATTGGATTGATGTGATGGACGTAGGCTGCTTGCCCTTGAATCTCGAAATCGGGATGTGCGAGATCACAGCCATTGTCTCGTAATATCACCTTGTTTCTCACAGACCGCCATTCGGGGTTCCTGTAAAGTGTCTGATTGAGATGCCGGTGTGATCCGAAGGTAGCATCGCCGACATAACCGTTGAGCTGCAAATATCTAAAGCGCTCTTCGAAGCTCGGAATCTTGATTAGCTCACTGTAAGACCTAGTCATGACGGTCACCTGTGTTTAACATTGTTGAGGTGCTGCCTGACTGGTAAGACTTAACAGCGTTGATAGCCTCAGCCATCATAGCTTCCATGTTCTGTCCAGATCTGTATGCTTCTGCTTTCGCCTCTGCTACTTTGATCTGTGCTTCGAGTAATTTATCCTCCTTGCGTGCTCGCATAGAGCCAAGTTTCAAGAAATGTGTTGTCTCCTGGGACGTGGCTGTGCCATCTCGAAGTCTCTGAGCAACTAGATCGTAAGCTAAGTCAATCAATTCGCTCTCGCGACCTGCTGCGGTCCTTCGCGTACTGGTTGGCCCAGTATCGTCAAGTCCCTTTGGTGCCTTTTTAGCCATATAGGTCTCCTTTCAAAAGTCTATTAGGCGTCATTTACAGAAGCACAGGCGCTAGAATATCGGTCTGTTATCACTTGAAAGGAGAAAACGAGGTATGGCAATCCGGGTGCGGGTGTTCATAACGTCTATGCTCCTGTAAATGATGTCTAATCTTTGTGGAATGTGAGTGAATTGTTTCGAATTGAATGTGAATTGAGATGAAAAGATTAAATCGCTGCCGGAAAATATCTAAAAAGTTCTCAAAAAATATCCCCCGGAGAATTTTGGAGGACCGGCGCGATGCAAGAGGGGGTGTAAATTTTTTGACCCCCTCCCCCGGTATCTGCAAATATTCCCAGATCCTCAGCAACAATTACGAACGTCAACCCAATAATTGTGCTAAAGACCTGAAAATACTATGCAAACACCAGCCATTTGTTGTGTCCATTTGGGAAAATTATGGATGAATGGACACATTTTTCAAATGGGTACAACTTTTAACATGATAGTCACGATGTTTGTTCTTTAACCAGAACTTTGTATGCTTTATTCGCTAACGGAATAAGAGTATCTGCTTCATAATCGTAAACTTTCATGTGTAAGCCTAATGGATTCAGCTCTAAAAGCCTGTCAATTCCATAATTAACAGCATCATTGTATTCTTCTTCATCCATGTTTGATGAAGCTTTAGAAAAGTAAGCAACAATTTCGCTAGTGTTATAGTGCTTACTCATGTCATAAGACAACCATTCATCGAAATGAGTGAATGGATTGTATGGATTGTCAATAGTAGTTGCCATACACTGACTCATTTGTTGCCTCCTTTCTTAGGATTCATGATACTGTACACAGAAGACGACGAAATGCCAAGTCTATCTGCTATCTGTGCTGTTGTGTAACCAGAAGCGGACATAGATTTAGCCAAACTCTGCATGGAAGGCGTAATAGTTCTTGTATTACGAGGCGTTGCCATTGCACGAAGGTTCTCTGTTTTGGTGTTGTCTAAGATAGTACGCAGTCTAGAGTCTGAAATAGCTCCCGCCTGAATAGCTTCCCATTCTTTAGGCGTAATTTCGATCTGTTCCTTCCTAGCGTTTACCTTATCCCTTGCCGCTACAATAGCCTGTCCTTTATACTTTTTGATGTCGTCCTTGTCCATATCAGGGTTAGCCTCTTTCTTAAGGGCCATTACCTGATTTGCAATAAGCTGAGCCTGCCTCTCTTTAGGTGCATTACCGAGGGCCTTCTTCAATTTGTCATTGAGGGAGTCCACCTCCGCCTTATACTCCTGGGCGGCTTCCTTACTGTACTTAAGGTTCGGAGTAGAGAGCCACTCTTTGCGCGCTGCATTGCCCAATGCCTTAATATCATTTGCATACTGGGCATATACACGCTCCATAGGCTGACCAGGGTTATCCTTACTGCCACCAGAGGTCAGGGTAAAGGCATCATTGGTCTCAGCCATCTTGGTACTCTTCTGTGTCCGGGTTACTTCTTTGGTGAGGGACCCGTCCTTATAAGGCTGCAGGTCGCTATCCTGTACATATACCCGCTCTTTCTTTCCAGAAATATCATTTGAGCGAAGATAGTACCGCTGCCCGGTCTTTGAGTCTGTATTTAAAATGACCTCCCCGCCATCTTTAACCTTAACGCCTTTGATTTTCGCCTTTGTATACGTCTCATTTGTATACTCAAATATCTTTTCACCAGTCTTTGGATCGATAGACCCTTCTTTAGCTCTCCAATCCTTACGAACCGGAATATCATACTCAGAACTAGACCGCGAAATGATTGTTCCGGCTCCTGTGTGTCCGTTGCCATCGTCCTGGTACTTCTTTTTAAGCGAGGAAATATCATTGTCGATTTCACTCTGCTTGTAATTAAGCTTATGCTTTTCAGAGTCAATGATAACCATTGAATGACGAACTGCTCTTGCAATCTCATCTTCAGTAGCGCCTTTTAAGGTCATATCCGTGATCAGATTCGTAACCTTACCCATTTCGGTCTGCTTACGCTGAGAAGATATAACCTGCATTCCAGGATATCCAGGATACGCTTCCTTAGGATCAAATCCTTCAAGACCAGCCAACGGTTTTGAATTCTTAACCCTAACTTTTTCACTAAGAGGAATGACAACAACGGTGTCACCATCAAAGTCTGCTCCAGAAAGAATGCCTGCGGTATGGCTGTTAATGCCAATAGCGTCTGGTGCGTTGCGACCTATTGTTTTGTCTGCATCTGATCCGCTCTTGTTATTAACAGTCAACTCAGGAATTTCAAACTTTCCGCCATGAGGATATCTTATGAGAGCAACTCTCGTTCCATCCGGATAGTTAGGAGCGTAACACTCGTTGTTCTTGATGTCAGTAAACGGTAATATCACGTGGGTCTGCTGACCGGCAAACGGAGCAGCTTTTAAATCAACTGCTGCAGAATCGCAAGAATCTGCAAAATCAAGAAGAAGCTTCTTTTTTACTGTGGGATTCGTCAAATTGCAGATTTCTTCAAACTCGCGTTTTCTATCGTCAGCGGCTAACTTAAGCTGTCTTTCTGCAAGAGGAACCGGCTGCTTAGACAAGAACTGTGAAGCAAGGTTTTTGCTCCAAGTCTGCCATTCGCCTTCCTCTCTAACAACGTTACAAGCAGAAAGATGCTCTTTACCATCAGCTCCTTCATATTTTTTCTGTGTTACGCTAGCTCCAAAAGGATTGTCCCAGTTTACGTTTCCGTTCTTGTCGGTTTCCATGGACTTAAATACGTCCATCTTGTCCATTCCGAGATGCTTGTTAGTGTTAAATATAATGTCAACACCAGGCGGCATGTCATCTGAGTAAACGGCCATTCCTTTAAGGTACTTATTGCCTTCTACAGCAATCCTAACCTGTGCATACTGCTTTCCGCCAAGCGTTAAATCGTCAACGCCTCTTCTAAGCTGAATGAGACCATCTCTATCGATGCCGCCTTCTTCGTTATAACGTACCTGAATTCTATCAGGATCAACAGCATGAGGCTTTTCAAGCCCAAGACCGCCAACGTCACCATTCTTATTAAGAACAACACTCATCTGTCCCGGAAAGCAAATATCATACCGGTTTTCGCTAAGCTCAGAATAGCTCACGTCAGGAGCTGTAAGAACAGTCATCGTAGTTTTATGGTTAGTTCCCATCTGATCGATCTGGATAAACTGTTTCTTATAGCCATCTTCTTCAAGAAGAGCAACAGCATTGTCTACTCTGTTCTTATTAACGCCAAATGCAATCTCAACACCAGGACCAATGTCAACGTATTTCTTGTCGTCAACGAGCTGCTTCAAAATATCAGCAGTCTGCCTATTAAGATTGGTTCTCTGAGCACGGCTTTCGTCAAGAAGACTTCGTACGGTAGACTCATTGATGCCCATCTTTCTGCCGATCTCGGAATTATTCAGTCCTTCTTCCTTGTACTTCTTGGCAACTGAAATGTCATAGGCACGTTTCTCTGCCTGAGCGTTAGAATACTTGGCTCTAAGCATCTTAATGGAAGGATTGCCAAACTTGTCTACAACGCCAAGCTGTTCAGCAATCTGTTTTTCAGTAAGACCGTCAGCTTTGCACCTCTGATAGCGGCTATAAAAGTCGCCATATCTCTGGTAAGGATTCTCACCGGATCCCCACGGATACCGTCCTGAATGACGTTTGGTTCCATAGTGCATCAAAATATCATTCATAGCCATTTCCTCCATCTAACTGATTCATGATCTGGTCAAAGTAAATGATCGTGTCCATGATCGGTTTGATCTCTTCTCCAGCAGGAGTCGCCTGCAAAATATCATTTCCCTGATAAATGCGAAGCTCATGGGAGATCTTGTTCGGATCAATCTTATTTTCTAAGCAATAAAGCGCATCATAGATCATGAGCTGTTCGATGTGTGTCGGACTTGTTCCGGTCTTCAGATCAAATATCATTAACGAGTTGTTCTGAAATCTGGTTGCATCAGAAGTGCCAAAGAAATTGTCTGAATAATAAACAACAGTTTCAGGATCCATCTTGAATCCAACAGCGTCATTTACGTACGCCATTACAGTTTCAACAGGAATCGACTTTAAGTTCTTAAGCAGTGTTCTACCAAACTTTGAAAGTCCATACTTGTCCGTGTAATACTTCTGAAATATAAATGTGCGAAAACTCTTCACGAGTTCTCTCTTACTGGAAACCTTATTTCCGAGTTCGATCTGGATTGCAGCCCAAGCGTGGAGCTCAGTACCAATCTGGGCCTTGTACTTTCCAGCAAGCTTTTCTTTGAATGTCTCTACATCATAGTTAAGCCATGCCGGTTGACTTGGACTAAACAGGGCGTGCTGTCCCCGAAGTTCTGAATGCTCGTTCCAGCTCATCAATTACTTCCTCCTTGTTCTCAGGATAAACAAATGCCGAGAAAGACAATTTGTTCATCTTCTCGACATAGTAATCTTGATTCGGCTGGTGATGTGCTTTCGCGCTTTTCTTCACTTCAAGAGCTGCCCATTTGTCTTTTCCAAGAACCATTAAGTCAGGAATACCCTGAATATAATTCGGATCGTTCTTCAAGACCATGCATTCAGGAAACCTTTCTTTAAGTTCCTTGATTAGTCGCTTTTGGAATTCACTCTCAATTGCCATAATTTACCGCCTTTCAAGCAAAATAAAAGAGAGATGAACGCCAAAATTGAGGCATTCTATCTCTCCTTCTATTATAGCATGTGATTTTCGCGCGAGGAAAATATAACAGGTGATTAGTCAACGTCGTAGTAAATACTGTCGTAAGTCTCGACCATGCAACTGCAGCACAGCGGCTGGCCGAACGGTTCAGGATCTAAACTACTAAACCGATCATCGTCTGGATGCTCCGAATCAATGAAGTCTAAGAAATCACTCATCTCATCATCCAAGTCTATTAATTTTCCACAATCAGCACATCTTACCATTTTAGTCACCTCCCAAAATATAATAGCTTGTGAGGTGATTATACAACAAGTTTCTTCAAAACGCTACGTTTTCATCTACCTACAAAGCTCCTTTCATTAAAATTCTTCTTCTGGCCAAGTGCTTTATAAATAGCCAAGTCAATAGGTGCTCTACTTCTAAGCTTGTAATAATACAAGTCTTTAAAAGTCGTATTAAGTCTGTCTATCCTACCTTCTGCCTGAGCAGTCATTCTGTAAGAGTATGACTGTGAGTAAAATATAATTGTGTCTGTAGTTATGCAGTTCCAGCCTTCGCATCCGGCACTGTACTGAACAAGGTAAGCCCAGCAATCACCCGAAGGCACGTCAGAATGAACTTCTCCGTTCCACTCACCAATCGTAAATCCAAGTTCTTTAAACAATTCTCGAAGGATCACAAGTTCATAGGTGTAGTTGTAAAAGACGATTACCTTCTTGTGTTCTCCGCAAATATCAATCACGGCCCGCTCTCTACTTTTATCACTATTCACCACCTTTCTAAGTAAGTAAAACAGTTTACCGGTCTCCTCAATAGGACACTTGTCATATGGATCCCAACGATCTCTCCAGACAGTCCTATAAAGCAGCTTGTCATATTCACAAGGAACCATAATTCGGTGCGGAACAGTTTGCCTTTCAAATTCCATAGTCACCAAAATATCATTCCTATGCCTGATCAGAATTCCCTGATCGATGTACTGTTCAATCTTCGGATACTTGGCGAACCTGCTAAAGACACAGTGCTGTCTTGTAAACTCTGTTTTGTTCTTGTAAAACCCGTTGGCGATGAATACCGGAATATAATCACTCCATGTATCGCCAGGTGTCGCAGAAAGCAAGACCCACTTGTTCTTTCTTGCAATGTTTAGAAACGCTTTTGTCCAGGCACCGTATCCAACAACTCTCTGCTCGTCAAATATAAAGAAGGCTCCATACACATTTGTGTACTTCTTGATGTTATTCCAAGAGTCAATGGTTACTTTGACGTTCGTCGTATTAAACCAACTGACTTCTTCGTCCCATTCAAGAGAGTCTCTCTTCTTTGCAGTAGTGATAATGTAAAGGTCACGAGGCTCTCTCATAGGCGAAGTCGATCCTTTTCCGTTTACCTTCATCTTTCCTTGGCAAACAAAAATATAATAGTAGGCAAGTGCTGTTCGAGACTTACCCGTTCCAACACCGCCTACTAAGATGCAGCCATTCTTCATTTTCTTTATGGCTTCAATCTGATGATCGTATAATGAGATTGCCATCAGTCGTCACCACGCATTACAGAAATGAGCTTTAAAATATCATTCTGGCACTGCATGTAACCTTTAGCCCAAGCAGGAAAGTCCCATCCAGGAACTGACGGTATCTCAATTGTCCGGTTCCTTATGATCTCGCTAATCGTGCTGAGCAATTCCTTATTTTCCTCTTTCATCTTTGCTCCTTTACTCGTCATCGTTAAACGATTCGTAATATCTTCTCTCGATATCATAAGGCTCTTCCGTCTCGACACGCTCTTCCGGTGTTGTATAGCCGCGCTCACGATACCAGGCTTCTCGTGCTTGTCTCCTTTCTTTGCGTTCTTCTGCCTGTTCCGCCAACCTTTTCTGTACCAAGTCGCGAACTAACTGGCTCATGCTCTTTCCGTCTTCATCAGCGCACTCAACCCAATCAGCCCATTCGCTAGGATTAACGCGAACAAGATGCCCCATTTTTCGTGTTGTTTTATTTGCCGGAGGTCTTCCTTTTTTTGCCATTGTGTCTCCTTTCACAAATTCGCATAATTTACATGTTGCATTTGGTCGTTTTTAAACCCTCAGAATTTTGAGTATCCGAAAGTCAAAAACTTTTTTAAAATAAATTTTTTTTGAAAAACTTTTTGAATTATATATACTCAATATACTCAAAAATACTTTTAAAACCCGCAAACCCGCATGGTTGACACGTTTTTCGGGGTTCGCATTACAGATACTCATAATTAATTATGGGTACACAAAAATCGAGGTTTTTACATATTTTTTACGCGACACCATTTTCAGTCTCGATTTACAGATACTCATAATTATTTTGGATATCCATTAATCCTCTCAAAACCCATCTCAATTTCGCTAATCAGGTAGTCACTTTTGGTCATTCCGTAGTGTTTTGAGAGAATATCAAGTTTGCGCAGAGTAGCCTTATCGACCCGAATGCACAGCTTATGATCTCTCCCTTCTCTGTAACTGCCTTTCTTAGGACGACCGGTTTTAGGCTTACCGACCGGAATCATTTAAGCAAGGATCCTGTATGGCCATTCCCGAACTCGGCTTCTGGCACAGCTCATAGTCAGCACGAATCACCGAAATATCAAACTTAAGCTGTTCGATTTCGCTTTGCAACTTGACAATCAGCGACAATAATGACGACATATATGACGAATAGCCGACCACCATGTCGTTGATCATTTCATCGACTTCTTTCTTTTCTCCCATACCTCTTCTCCTTTCATTACTTAGTCGTCTCTGCTAGCAGCCACGATTGCCATTGTAAATACACCGATTAAGCTACCTACAAAGAGACCTGCCACAAATATAAGTACGCCCATTACCGATCCTTTCTTATGTGAAATGCGCTTACGAACCCTATAAGAAATAGCAAACCGTGTCCAATGACGTTAAGAAAAGCCATCATTCCACAGATAGTTATAATTGCCGGCCACAAAATAGAAGCCAAAAGATAGGCAACTGCTTCATCAGGTTTCGTTGGCATGTCATACATGCAAAACAGCACGAACGTTACTATGATCCCTAAAATATAAAGAGCTGTTAACATTGCTCACTCTCTCCTTTCATTGCTTCTATTGAGCGACTCTAAAAGCTCACTATTTAGATCAACCGTATTCTCCCAACTAGCAAGAGTTTTATTCCACCCCTCAATCGCTCTTTTCCACCCTTGATCCATAGTGCAATTCGAATCGTGAAGTTTCTGTATAAGTTTCATGTCGAGCTGGTGAATAGTTTCTATTTCTTCTCTGATTGCCATAATATCTGTATAAATAATGCCAATAGCTACTAAGAACACGATCGCCATAATTATAAACAGCACTGTATAGTTCATTACTTTCCTCCATAAAAAGACCCGGAGAATTAACCCCGGGCCAAATTTTAAAGCCGTAAACAATCACTACGAAAATATAATTAGAACGGTGCCTCTTCCTCAGCTGCTTCCGCATAAGATCCGTACTTCTCGTTCATGCGTCTCTCTAAGTAATCGTCCTCTTCGTACACGTCTCTCTCCTGAGTTACGATGAACAGTTCATCGATTACCGGAATGCAATCAGGCTTTCTCTCATCCCACTGATACAGATGGAACTTAAAGTTCATCTCAGCGATCCGGGCAGAGTCGATCAAGTTAAAGTTCTTCTGAGCGACGCTAATGGACGGTCCGCTCTGTGTTCGCATCATGACTCTGGGCTTCTCGACTTCTTCGTAGTACTCTCCGCCGGTCTGACGGTCGATCTTACGAACGTTTCTGGTTCCCGGATACGCCTTGAACTGTACGGAATACTTAAATCTCTGCTGGAGTTCGTTTGCCAGCTTCTTATTCTGCATCAGCTCTTCCTGCATCTGCTTGATGTACTGACTCTCCGATTTGGACTTCATGATAATATCATACTCGGATCTAGGTCCGTTGATTACCACATGAACGTCCTGGAACGCCTTAAGGATCGCCATATCTTCGTCCACATACTCTCTAAACCACAGAGTGATGTAGTGAGCCGGCTTCTTATTAGGATCATAGTAAGGGCTACGAGTATTGGGTCTGCCCTCCATGTTCGAGTAGCAAATATCATCCTGAGTAATCTCCTCAAGGTAAATGCCAAATCCGTCGGTAAGTTTGTTCTTTCTCTCTACCAGTTTCATCATTTTCTCCTTTCAATCTCTACTACAAAATATCTTTCATCTCTCTGGAGCTCTTTTGCCAGCTCCTCGTCGACAATGTACCCGGCAACACTGCGACTTTCCAAATCATGAACCTCATAGTAATAGTCGCTAAAGAGCGGAGGCTTATCGTGTAACATCACGCTCGACCACCTTCCCTCCTAAAAACTTCTCGAGATCAGTCATTGCAGAATCAGAGAGTTCGCCAGCAACGATATGATCCGCGTTAATGTTCATGCCATCTCCATCCATGGTCAAATTGTCAGTCGTTTCTCTCTCCTTAGCAATTGCTTCAATCTCAAACTCCAAGTACTTCCTAGCCTTGTAAAGGTCAAGGAGAATATCATCCTTCCTTCCGGCACGGGAGATGTACTTAACAACGCATCCTAAGTTGTAGTTAAGTCCCCAGTCGCGAATCACATCTTTGGGTTCATACTTCCTTCCAAACGTGTAATGGTCAGGATTGTTCACCAGATCCTGCTTCAGATCCATCGCTATCTTCGCCATACTCTTCTATCTCCTTATCAATAATCTTAATGATTGCCTTTGTCTCTGCTGCAGCCTTAAGTGAGAGTCTCTTAAGTTCGTCATCCTCAACCAATGACGAGAGCAAATTGTAAATGTTCATCTGATTTGTTAACGTTTGTCTCTGAAATATCAATTGTCGCGCTTCGAAGTCAATCACTTTCTATTGTCCTTTCTTGCTATGCTGTCAATAAAGCCACCTACAAAGTCACCAATTTTTGATAGTTTCTTGAACACGTATAGGCCAAATGCAAGTACTAGAAAAAATGGCCAAATGCAAAAGCAAAGATACATGCATAGAACTTCGTCACCTTCTACGTCTTCAGGGCTGATGTGCCGAATAACTCCGTATGTTATTACCCCGCAAAGTGTCCAGATAAAAAAGATGCAAGCCAATTTAACTGCAATCACTTTCCATCATCCTCCTCAATCGGTAGACTCTTAATGAAGTCTAATAAATATAAATAGGTGCTCATTGAGATGTGAGGCCGCTCTTTTTCAGCAGCCTCGATCATTTTTTCTTTCCTTACGAACCCCTCTTCAGTTTTATCGGATCCCACGGTAATTCCACCTCCTCTTCGTCTGTTTCTGGCAGATTCATAAACTCAGGAAGCGGCTTTGGCGGCATTATGTCAGATACGAACCAGTCATAGCTGTGATCTTTGTCCTTGCAAACAGCGTTGATGTCATCAATTGCCTCATTTACTTTTGAAATATAATAGCTCTTATCGATGAGGTTCTCTTTGCCATATGCTAAGACGTTCTCTGCCTCTAACCATCTGTAACCGGTTGTACCAGTAGCTGCATATCTCTTGCCATCCTGAACCCGGTATAATACTCCGCCGCCACCTCCTTTAACAATCGGAGTAAACAGGCCAACTCTTCCTACGAACTGCAGGTCATGATGAGTCGGTGCTTCGTCAGAGAGCCTCTCAACAAGCATCTCCTGCTCACTAATAGCTGATTTCTCTGCCTGTTTGTCTACCATCTTTTTAAGTTTCTTGATCGCCTTATCGAGTTCATCATCAACCGGCTCTCCTAAGTCTTCGTTCATGTCCAAATATAAAGCTCCCTGCTGCACGCTCATGGTCTCGCACATGTCTTTAAACAGAATAGGCTCCTTGCTAAATAGTGTCTTATACACAAACGGAGACTTACTCTCATTGAACTGTGACGCCTTAGCAATGTATTTGCCATCTTCTGTTTTGGCAATATAAGCAGCATCATTAAGAAGACAGAATTTAACGAACACGCCCTCAGTTTCGAACTCGTATCCGTATTCTCTTCCGAACTTAACTACAAAGTCTTTGATCTCGTCCGTAGCGTTGGGGATCTTGATCGAGTCGGTCTTAATGTGGCAGACCTGATAGCCCCTTTTTTGAACTTCTCTCTTTAAAAGTGTCATAAAGAGTGCACCTCGCTTAGCCACGATGTTATCTTCGTTACGATCGTCTCTAAACTCGTTCTTAAAACCAGCCTTTGTAAGCCCGTAAATCGAGTTAATAACGATCTTTAACGCCTGAGCTAAGCCTGCAGCACCTTCGCTACTCAAATAGGGCTTTAAAGCGCCGTTAAGCAGGTTTCCTGCCGTCTCAAAGTCCTTATGTTTAATTGCGACTCTACACTTAACGATTCCCTCAAATATCTTTGTATACCTTGGCCCGAAAAGTCTCTCGGCAATAATAGAATGCGGGTGCTGAGACGAGATGTCTCCGTCCCACACCCAAGCATACATTCCAGGCTCTGAGTAAACTCTTCCTCCTTCTCCGATTACTTCTCCCAAATATAAGCTCTTCCCAAGGCCGACGCGTTCTGTCACTTCCTCGTTGTAGTACTCGGACCTCTTCGAAAACCCGAATTCATACCCCGGGAAAAATGGCAGAATCGACCAGCCTTCAGGAAGAACCTCACCTGGAATATAATCTCTGTACTGAGGCAGACCTTCACTATCAAAGACCCGGAACTTATAGTCATCTCCGAACTTCTTTACGTATTCCTCATACTGGTCGGACCCAACGGGAAGAGCCATGTTTCGATAGTTAAATTCGCTTTGAGGTGTTTTGTTGCTCCCAAATATAATTCTCTTAGAGAGGGTGTTGGTTGTATCATTAACAGATACCTTAATCATGCAGCAATCAACTCCTCTCCTTTCGTTTCTTCGTGAAGCAGCTTAACAAGGTCTACCTGAATCTCACGAGCCGTAAAGTCATCCTTTCTTGCATTAAAGACAGCTTCTGTAGCTCTAACATCGTTCTCACAGTACTCTACGACCTTGTCCATCATGTCTTCGGGAACCGGCTGATCCCACGGAATGCCCATTTCCTGATGATGAATATCAAGCCTAATCTCCCACTTCTTAAGACCCATCTTTTCAGTACTAAAGTCGTATACATCCGTGTACGATAAGTCATAAGCCTGCGAGAAGAAGCCTCTATGATAGTTGATCATCTGCTGTGAGAGGTCATAGAGCTGCTCGTTAGAATATCCAAGGGATGCCGCGTAGAGTATGTGATTGTCGTATCCCCTACAGTTAAAGCCTACGAGCTTGTAGTGAAAGAGCTTTTCAACGTCTTCCGGAGCAGGATTGACCATATGAACGCACGACGGTGATCCGGCATACTTCCATACGATGCAGAAGAAGTTAGAATAGACCTCGCAGTCAAAGAAAACTAACCGCTCATCCGCATACTTCTCTTCCTCATCCGAAATATCAATGCTCTTGTCTGTCACTTCAGGCTCTTCAGACTTAAATTTCATCTGACTTACGGTATTAAGGCACCGATCTGACTGATGCGTCGAGTTCAGTGCGAAGTTTAATACCCTCTGCTGCATGTCGGACACGTCATACGGCTTTCCTGATTCGTACATCTGATCGAGTAAATGCTTAATATAATCGACTGAAGACGTTGTATCAGGGTGATACTCTTTGTGGAGATTACGTATGATCATGGTCCGGAGCATTTTTTCTGACTTGATTCCGTCCCAATTAACCATTTTTGCCTCTCCTTTCAACGGCAAACCGGTATTTATTGTTGCGATCGGGAGATTGTTACACTTACTAAGCTGTCTTCTAATCGACGCATTACCAGTAAACACCTTAATTTCGATGTCTACGTCAAATATCCGTGACAGCTTACTTACATCTCCGTCATAAAAGTAATAAAGATGGATACCGGCACCGGATCTACTAAGTTCCCCATAAGTCTTAGGCCACTTTCTAGCAGCTTCTAAGTTCTTCTTAGGATCCTTCTTGCCTTCTCCATCTTTAATATCAAAGTCCGCCATAATAAGTTTTGTCTCACCCGGCGGATTTACATAGTGTAGTTTACTTGTATCAAGGTCTCTTAGAACCGTTGTTACATACTTCCAGCTTTTTTCAGGAGTTCCGTCCTCTTTTGCGTATTGAGAAGGCCAGTTTGCGAACAGCTCATCGAAGATTGACTCTTGCTCGGTAAATATCAGCCACGAATCCTCAGCTTTTTTCTCTGATTCCTTCTCTCCTTTGAACTTTACCCGGAATTTTTCAGATCTAAAGCCTTTAAATGTCCGCTCTTCTTCATCGTACTCTTTGAAGTAGTTCTTCATTTCGGTCTGAAATATCCTAAACGACGTAGCATAGGCGTTTGCGAAGTCACAATACTCCTTATAAAGCGCCCATCCACGAGAAAGGTCCATCTTATCAGCCTTCTTAAACTGCTTATAATAGTACGAAACGAAGTCATAAAAGTCGTTCGTGGCTGCCATCATCTCAGTTGGCGTATAAGTGTCATAGTAACTCTCGCCTAAGTCCTTATAAACCTCAAGACAATGGTACGCAATGGCTCCGAGCTCGAACTTAACCTGATTAATAAGCTCTTTGTACTTACTGTAGGTCACTTTTTCTCCGGTCGGCTGAATATCAATAAGTCTTCTTAAGATTCCGCTTTTCGCTTCTGTAATCTTTACCGGTTTATTGGTACCCATGAACAGGAAAGTGTTGAACTTGGCTGTGTAGATCTTGGTATACTTGGCGTTTACTTCCATTCTCTCGTGAGAAACGATGGAATTAAGCTTCGTATTATCCTCGATCTTACTGAGATCGCCATCGTGCTGAATACTAACCAGAGGATTTGACTTAAATGACTCGAGTGCAAATGCGTTGTTTGCGCTGGCCAGCTCTTTTGCATTAAACACTGAGGTATACCCGTCAAATAACCACTGAATAATATTAAGCACGGTTGACTTTCCTGTTCCTGCTGATCCGTAGAACACCTCGAACTTCTGAATGCGCTTTGCATCGCCACTAATAATAGCTCCGATGGCCCACTCGAACTTCGTCCTCTCTTCCGGAGAATATAAAGTGCCAACAAGCTCCTCGTACGCAGCAATAGAGCCTTTCTCCAAAGGATAAGGAAGGGCCTTTGAAGCGTAGTCCTTCTTAGTTACATTGGTGTTTGAGAATATAATTTTCTCATCAAGCGCCGTATAAGAGTCACGCACCTGCTTCTGTACATACTTATGCCATGTATCAAGCGACCCGGATCTTGCACTTTTCATGAAATGCACTTTGATGACGCTATCCGGAAACTTTTCTTTAAGTTCATTGCCCTTTTTTGTAAGCTCTTTGTCAATAAGTCTTATTGCTGTCCGTTCTGATGTCGACCAGAATCCAACATTTTCATCCCAGACGGCATAAAAGTCACCTCCACGAATCATAAGATCCTGTGAATCAATGTCGGTTCTAAAGTCCGGTTTAAGAACGATAGAACCAAGCTTTGGAAAAGAAATATCAAAGTCAAGGAAGTCAAGCATCCATCGACTCACCTCCTTTCTTATGTGTCTTTTTCATCCTTCCAGGGAAATATAATGTCGGCTGCATACGGAAGCCCCTCGATCCACTTGCAGAACTCTCTCCACTCGTCAAGTTTGTGATTCCGGCGAGACTTGTAGATGTTTGCAAGGACTTCGTAGTTAAGCATGAGCATCGACGTCTGCAGATATCCCTGAGGCATGAGTTCCCTAATTGCAGTAAACAATCTTGGATCTTTGGTCTCATTGTATTCCTCTCGCATTGAATTTAACTGTTTTAGCAGGCATTCCCACGTGTATGCATACTGAAATAAATCTTCATGTTCAGAATGCTTCATTTCGTATAGCATACAGTTAGCTCTTTCCGGCGTTATTCCGTAAACATTACTTAACTCGGCGCTTGTCATGCCGTTGATTGTTGCGTCAATATAAAAGCTAGATCTCTTATTTAACGGTATTGACTGGCAAAACCGTTTCCATTTAGTATAAGCTGCATGAAGACTGCTAACGTTACTCGTCAAACCTGTTTCTGATGCTTTCTGCATGTTTTCCTTCGGTGTAACCCACTCAAGGTTTTCTGCAGAGTTATCGCCTTTGTCGCCGTTAATGTGGTTAACTTGTGTTGCGCCTTCTGGTCGAGGACACCACAATGAAGCAACAAGTCTGTGCAACAAGATTGAGTTTCGATCGTGACCAGAGAGTTTTACAACGGTGTACCCTTGAGCATTTTTCCACATGGTTGCTGGTGCATCTTCAAACGCTCTGGTTCGTCCCGTACTGTAAGTATCGGTGTACTCGAATGCTTCTCTTATTACTTTTCCGTTTTTATAGACTCGGTACGTTCTGCCATTCTCGGCGGTGTACGTTTTGTATTCGTCAGTTTCGTACGGAAAATGTAATTCATACTCTTTTTGTGGAAGCGGGCTAAGCATTTCGTAGATACGTTCATCGTTGAAACTAAAGTCGTTAACCGTGTATGGCTTTGCGGTTCCTCTGTGCATGAAACTACAGCTGTTTCTTACAGTACCAACTTTATAAGCGTCAAGCTGCGGCCAGAAATACAGTGGTGCCTTAATATCAGCCCATACGACGATCATCCGGCGATACTTAGCGTGATCAGTTCCTGCGAGTGCAAGCTTTCTAGCCAGCTTGAGATCGTTTGGGCCAATCTTGAACTCACTGTCATCGTGAATATAAGTCTCAAGGTTAACAAATCCAGAATCGCACTTATCCCAGGAGTTCATGGGATTTCGCATTCCAAGGATTGCCGATCCCCATCCGGCGATCTCATTTAAGTTTATTGAGATCATTTTTTGTTTCTCCTTTCAAGAAATTATAAATACGCCTACACCGCCCGTCATATTTGCAGCGGACTGTGGTATGCACATGTCTTTCGCAGCTAAAGTCCTCTGTGACAAGTCTATGCTCCTCCGCTTCGAACATGTCACAGTCCTGACAATACTCTTCAATCTCCAGAGATATCATCGTTTTCCTCCTTGCCGTAGTACATCTCGAAAATATCCGGCGGCATCACTTTCTGAAGTCCCTTTTTGATCTCAGGGTCTTTCAAAAAGTCAGGATTCTTCATCGCCTGAAACAGTATGGGCGTTATCGAAGAATATAAATAGTCGTTGATCTTCTTAAGAGCCATCGTGTTCATTTCAATGGCGTCATGAACGTTCTCAATCGCAGCCATCATAGACAGATCGATCTCTACCTGCTCAGGATCGGTCTTTTTTCTTTTCTTTATTTTGTTTTTCAAATTTCGCCAGCGAATAGATTTTATGAAATCAACCATTGCTTTCCTCCTTGTGTATTATTTCTGACTGTGCGGATGGCAACCTTTTATTGTAACGATAGCTTTCGCATTTAATGTTTGTGCAATCAGTATTGCAATGAGCTTTACTAGGACGCTTAACGCCCAAATAGCCGAGTATAATATCTCTTTCATTGAGACAAGTGTTCATATAAGCGAACTTCTCTGATAATGCGTCTGCAATTTCTTTCAATTTTTCTTTGTATGTTTCTGACTGTGCGGATGGTAAAGCTTTTAATAATTTTGCAAATTGCTCACACTGACAGCTTGGGCACCAATTATCTTCTGCTAAATCGCATCCGTTTTTACAATAATTTTTAATTAATTCAGTTGCCGCCTGTCTGTCTATAAGGTCGCTCATCGGTGATACTCCTTTCAGAAGTGGACTACCTCATTCTTTTTCACAATATCAATGAGCATATCAGTTGAGCCCTGGTTGTAGCCGACACCGTAGCCAATAGCAGTTAAGGACGCCCCGATAGCAATTCCAAGTACTGCATCTGTAATCTGTCTGCGATTACGACTACAAAAGTTCTTAATTTTATTAAGCATGTTTTCTCCTTTCAAATATCAATAGTTTTCAACGAGGTACTCACCCATCTGGTCCCAGATAGGCACATTTCGCTGGTCAACTCTGGTTCGTCTAAGAGGGAACAGGCCACCCTCGCCGTTCTTCTTATAGGCTCTGCCAATCCATCTGCCTATAACAGTAGACACATACTGCTCGTCGAACATCATGTCTGTCTGGCCGACCAGTCCCAGGTTAGCAATCATCTCCCAGAACCACTTTCCGGCATTAGCTTTCTCGCCAGCTTCACCCATAATGTCGCTGTCGATTCTGATAGATAGGGCTACCATCATCTCTAAGACACTGCAAGGCAGGCGCATATCGCCTTTAGCACCGAGCCTTTTCTCGTCCTGCAAATATAAAAGACGGAGTCTGATACCATCGTCCGCCCTGTTTGCATCGGTTTCTGTTTGCTTACACCATACAAACTCGTGAGTAAAGAGGAATGTAAGCAAACTGTTATAGTCAGCCGCATTTACTGCTTTATATGAAATCTTTTTTACTAAGTACTTAAAATATCTTTCTCGATCCATCCTTATCCTTTCTTTTACTCGGGATGGCCATCGTAGAAGCTACCGAAGACTTTCACGATCTCGTAGTCACAGCACCGCTGATCGTTTCTCACGTAAATGCGGTCCTCATTATTGTCAACGAATCCGTACTTTGTAAGAGCGTCACCGATCATTGACTCGATCTCGTCAAAGTCAGCGACTTCTTCCTCGCTTTGATCTTCTCCGAGAGTCAAAATATCATCTTCGGTGTAATAGATTAGCGTCTGCGTTGTATAGTGAGGCTCTGACCCGAAGTCAGAATGTTTAATGATCCTCGGTTCACGGTGCTTTGCCTGCTGGTGCTCCTGCGTCAGGACCGATCCCTGGTATTCTTTCTGCGTTTCCTCGTCGTCTCTTGGGTGCTCTGATTCAGCCGGATCCGTATCGTCTTCCTGTTTGTAGAAGGTTGTGTAGTCAATCGGAACTGCTTTCTTGACTCCGCTACCACGGACAAGTTTACCTTCCTTTGGGGCACTAGACTGGTAACTCTGAGGAATATCTTCTTTCTTTTCTTCTTTTCTTCTATCATCTGCGATTTGCCCTCTCTTAACGAGTTCCTCATAGGTCAGCGCGTGATGATCGTAGTATTCCTTCATTTCTGCGATCTCATCATCCGCTTTCTTCTCGAATTTCTTCTTTACGAGAATATAAGTAATGCCAGATCCACTGGCAGCTCCGATCGCAAATGTAATCAAATACTTTATTAAGTTGTTCATGGTTTTCTCCTATAAAATGGATGTGAAAACGTTATACAGTATCGTCAAAACGATCCCAGCTATCAGGATCTGTGCAAGACCAATACTGATAGCCAGAACCAATTTAATTACTGCCAAGAATATAATGCAGCTTAAGACAAATAACAGCATTTAATCTCCTTATGCGCTTGCAAGTCCAGCTCTGCCAAGAACCGGTTTCTTATCGACATTAAAGTCGAGCAGAATGGATCTCTCGGTTCCATTGACAAAGTTCCTTGCCGCAACGCTATCCTTGTTAAAGATGCCGAAATCGACATAGTTGCTTGATCCCATTTCCTTCGCTTTTGCCGGATCCTTATAGTAAACCCAACCCATGATCTGACCGGCCTGAGTTTTCTCCATTTCGAGCATCTCATAGACCTCGTTTAAGAACAAATATCCACGAGTCTGCAGTCTGTGATTTGCGAAATTCTGTTTTAACTGCAGGAACGTACGGTTGCTTTCCGGATTCTTTTCCCAGTTAGGATTACTCTCGTCAAAGAACTTGGCATAGGTCGAGTAAGTTACTTTCTCTTCCTCAGCTTCCTTGACTTCTCCGTCCTCTGACTTAAAAATATCAGAGGAAGCCTTCTCTCCTTTAAGTTCGGAGAGCTTATCTTCGCCAAACTCCTTAACGATCTCCTCTTCAAGGTGCTCTTTGTCCTTAAGAACACCGGCATATGCAGCTGCCATGGATATAAATCTCTTCTTAACGATGCCGTGAGCGCCAAGGAAGCACGTGAAACCGCCGATCATAAGAAGCAGAGTCGGTCCGTAGCATTTGATCCCCTGCCATACGGTGTCAAGGTACACGCTTTTGCGATACTGCTTCACGTCAATATCAGCGTTCTCCCCTGCTGTGCCATTCGCCTGCTTCTCCTCAACCAGTTTGAGCTTGTCAAGGCGCTCGTTGTGCTTCTCGATTACCTTCTGGAACTTAAGCGTTCCTCTGCAGGCAGTAATAACGCTGCCAATCATCGAAAGCCCGCCCATTGCGAGCAGAAGTTCCGGAGAATGCTCTCTTCCCCAGAATGTAACCTTACCAACTGTGCTAATCAATGCTGTTTTGATACCCATCATTTTCTCCTTTCACTTTCTCAATTCTTTCCATAGCAAATATCAATGATCACTGAACTTCTTCTCGATCGACGTATAAATCTTGCCAACCGACTCTAAGTTGTTGTTGAACTTCTCCAAGACGTTTTCCAACTCGTCATGGAACTTTTCTGCTGCTTCCTGAGTCGCGTCTGCGATTACCCGCTTCTTTACGTCACTCAGATCAATCCGCCCGACTTTTTCTTTAACCTGCCGGGTCACTTCGCCCTTAATATCATCGTACTGTTTGTTGATCTCAGTCTCGATCTGGGCCTTAAAGCTCTTTGCAATCTCGTTGCTGGTCTCCTTAGCGACCCTTGCAACGACATACTGAGCTTCCTTCTTGACCTCACTCTCAACAGCCTCGTTAACAAGTTCAGTTGAAATGTCAACTTCAATGTCGGAATCGGCGATGTCGTCAACCGCCTTATCAAGTTTGTCGCACACCTTCTTAAGTCTCTTTCCGGACAGGTATGCATACGCCGCGCTGCAGATTGATACACCCACACAGAAAATATCAATCGCCAACCTCACTTCTCTTCTCATTTCTTCTCCTTTCTTTATTTAAGTGATACCGGCTTCGGCAAATCGAGCCAGTAACCACTAGCAACCCGCTTAATCGGGACATTGTCGAGGTTTGTCCAACCCCATTTATTGTCCATGTAATCTGCTCCGGCTTCTTCTGTGCAGTCAAGAGCGTCATAAAGTTCTGCTACAGACACGTTTCCGTATGTAGCGATCGCGTGTCTGAGCGTGTCTAAGAGATCCTGAGCCGAAGCCCTATCTCTCATCACGACATCTCTGAATGAGAATCTCGGAACGCGTTCGCTCTGTGCCGGCTGTCTGCTTTTAGCTGAGTAGTCGTTATACGGTGTTGTAGTGATTGAACGAACTAAACTGTTTGTGAACGTCCGCTCCGAGTATCCTCTGCTTCTTCCTTCGCCAAGAAAGAGCTTTTCGACACCGCCAACCAAAATATCAACAATGAAGTTACGGATCGTAGGGACAATGAGCTCCTGAACCAGCGACTCTTTAACCGTTCCGAGGTCCTCAGCAATGAAAACATCTGCAAATTTTCTCATCGGGGATTTTTTCGGGTTCGAAACAAACCCGCCAACCTTTTTAATCGGTCTCGTTTGTGGCTGGTTTTCACCTGTAACCCTGCTTATCTCACTTCGAACCAGGTCGTCTATCATGTCTTTCCTTTCCGGAGAAAAATATAAAGCCCAGATCTTTCGACCTGAGCCTCATATCGAACCTCCTTTCAATAATTATTCGGTTTCGTCAACGGTTTCAGTTTCCATCTGGATCTCAGCCATCTGAGTATCCGGGAACTGCGGAGTGTCCAGCACATTCAGAGCTTCATAGTTCTTGCTGGTTCCCTGCTTGAAATATGCTGCAGTACCGAATACAGATCCTGCAACGAGCAGTGCTCGTCCTGCAATCTTCATCGGTTTGCTGCAAACAACTTTCTTTGCAGTTTTTCCAACTTTAACCAGGAATTTCTCCTTCTTTTCCTTTACAACTTCCTTAGCTTCACCTTCAACCGGTGCCTGATTTTCCATTGCTTTCTTTTCGTTTTCCATTGTTTTCTCCTTTCGAATTGAAATATAGGTTTCATTATAGGCTGTGCATTTTTCGCGAATCAGTCCTTAGGTTCGTATTTCACCGGTTTTTCTGACTCTACGTTGAACCCGTAATCAAGGCACTCGTTGCACGGGTCTTTCTTTTCTTCCTTGTCCTTGTGCTTGCAGGTCGCGCAGTACTTGTTAAAGTTTACTTCTCTATCTAAAATATCCATTACTCTGCTCCTGTGCTTCCAAAACCGCCTCTATCTTCGTTCCCTAAGCGATCTACATAGAGAATATCAATAGCGGGCTGCTGCTTGATAATTCTAAACTGGCAAATCCGGTCGTTCTTGTGAATTTTAGTATGCCGAAACGCTATTACCGGGAACGACCACTGATCGTTATCTCCCTTGTAGAGATGGTCGATGATACCGATTCCGTTTGCAGGAAGGATCCCCCACTTCTGAAACGTAGAGGATCTTGCTGCAACAATAGCTTCGTATCCGGAGGGCAGCGCCATCGCCACCCCCAACGGAATCTTCTTATACTCACCGGCTTCAAGTGAAATATCGTCGGCGGCTCTAAGATCGATCCACTCTCCTTCATGAGCAGCATCGATTGCCTTAAGTCCGTCAACTAATGTCTTAATCTTTACAGCGAAGCCCACTTTACCATCTCCTTCCTTCCCATTTCGTGCAGGGTGAGTTCTTAAAGCCAATAATTGTGTAAGCTCTCTCACAGTCGTCGAGCTCAGCTTCTGTAATCAGGTCAATCTGGCCATAGTCCATGTTCCAGCCAAGCTCCTCTCCGGCTCTGATCGTCGGAAGACCAATGTAAGCGTAGTATTCATTAAGGCTGATCCACAGCTCGTTCATAAGCTGATAGTTGAGATCATTAACCGCCTTACGAATATAATTAATGTCCGAGTAGAAGTACCGCCCGGACCATGAGTCATAGAACACATCTGTACCATGACCGGTTGGCTGAATCGACTGTATATCGTTAACTGTGTCGTAAACGACGTGACTTTGAGCAATATCTTTCTTAATCGCAGCCACCTTTTCCGGATCGACGTTTCTTTCAATGCTCTTTTCAAGTTCGTCCTTAGCCGTGATTGCCAGCGAACAAGCACTGGAGAGCGAGGATATAACGTCTCCTGCTCTCTTTCCGGATGCCAGCGTAACGCCAACGGATACCGCGGTTGCCATTGCTGTTCTTGCCGCAAGAGGTGCTACTGCCTTTACTTTTGTCAGGTTGTCTGCACCCTGCTCGTTAAGCTCATCAAGTCGCTTTGTAATCTTCGGTGTATCCTTGATCGCGAAGTACACTGCTGACAGAGTACTTACCACGATGATCCCGGTTCTGATCCCTACCTCATGTTTTCCGAGTGCCTGAGTCAACTTGTTTACGAGTTTGAATTTCATCTTCTTTCTCCTTTCGATGTGAAAAAATAAAGAGAACGATTAATTCGTCCTCTATTATAGCGGTTGATTAAATCGCGAAATATAAACGCAAAAATGAAAGGAGCTGTAAAAGCTCCAATCAGATAAACCTCCTTTTTCTTTACTTCGCCAGTTTAAGTTCAGCAATCCGCTTGTCGATGCAAGATCTGTGCCGCAATTTTGGCATCATCTTGCGACGGTTCTCGCCGAGCATTTGAGCCGTCCACCACAGCTTGGCATCCTCGAGCCAAGATATCAATACAGTCGTAGGGTCTGCCGCCGTGTCCATGGAAAGAATGCTAAACCATTCTGATCTAACAAAGTCCTCCAAGTCATCACGAACAACCAACGCCGGCTGTAATGGTGTCTTTAACTCACCATGAATACCGTAGTCGGGTGCCGGAATCTCTTCCTCGTCCTTGTAACACATCGCCATAATATAGTCCATCTTTGCCTGTTTTATGATCTCGCCTGCAAGTGTCACTGCACCAACATTATCGAGTGTAATTGTGTTATTCTGTGTCATTTTTATTCTCCTTTCAAATGAGATTGTTAATTTATTCTCATTATAGGAGCTGCAATTTTCGCGAAAAATATAAAGCCCAGATCTTTCGACCTGAGCCTCATATCGAACCTACTTTCTATTTTCCGTAAGCGGGGTTGAACGGGTAATATTTGCCGTCTGTCATTTCCCGTGACGGCTTGCAGAAGTTACAAGTTCCCTTCTTACCTGTTTTGGTAAGCAAGGTACACTTGCCGTTTTTCTTTGCAAAACATACGCGGGTCTCCCGACATTTTGGTTCCTTTACCATTTCTTTCTCCTTTCATAAAATATAAATTTAGTTTCATTATAGGAGCTGCAATTTTCGCGAACTTTAGGCCCATCTAATCTCATGGCATTGCATAAAAGAGTCACATGGAACAAGGTCTGGCGATAGCGTAAAATATAATCCGTTCTCCTTATCCTCTGCGAGTCCATGAGTAAATGTAAGCCATGTAACGCCGTTCTCGAACAGACACTCGACATGCCATCCGTCAAAAGCATTACTTGCAACAGGGTCAATACCTAAGAAGCCACACCAGTCTTCAATAGTTGCATATTCTCCGACGTTTATGGCTTCATTAAGCTCTAACTCAGCTACACGTACTTTTTCAGGCGTTGCCGTAAAGAATGTCCCGGTTAGCATGTCTTTCCATTTAACCGGGGTTCCTTCCAGTTTCTTAAGCAAATTATCAACGTCACCTGGGCTCATATCCGCTCCTCTTTTTAAATGCAAAATGAAAGGCCCCGGATCGCATAGCCCGCTCTTTTGAAATAGCATTTGCGTTCCGAAGCCATTCGTTAGCTTTGTCGTTTTCCTCTTTTTCCTTTAAGTATTTTTCACACTTGTCATGACAAGCAAGATGTCTCTCCTGGCACCCTTTACAGCAATTTATCATTTCTCTTACGCCTCCTCTTCAGCGTGTGACATCGTCCATGGTTCCCACTTATCGCCGTTCACGCAGTCACGATCGCACGGAGTATCGACATCCTTGAACCACTGGCAGGAAAGACAGGAATGACGGTCTTTAGTCACAATTGGTTCCCAGTGACAGTCGTCCTTGCAGCACCCGTCACAGTGCTCACTATCCCACACAGAAGTGCCATATCTGCAAGTTCCGCAGTTCATACTGGTTTTGTAATTATATGCCCAGTAGTGATTACGGCGAGGCGGAGTATACACTCTCTGCTGATAGGTATACTGTCTATACTCTGGCTGCTGACCGTGGCGGTGATAGGCAAAGAGCAGATAGTCAAGTTTCTCAACAAGATGATCTTTCCACTTTGTCAACGGCGATCGATCGAGCCCTCGCTCTTCATGTTTAATAATGTTAAGCACGTTCGCTGTTCCTGCAATAAAGCCTACAGCAAAGCCTATGAGTAAACTCTTTTTCATTTTATTTCTCCTTTCAACTATAAACCTCTACATTTTCTGCTTTTCTTCCGAATGTTAACCGGTACAGCACCCGGTCGAGCAGGCTAAACTCACTCATAATTACCGGCTGCTTCTCCGATTCACTCACTGGAATATAAACAACCTTATAGGTCTTGCCTCTGCTAATCATCCAGTGCTTAGCCTTAACAAACGTCTTGTCATCAGTTACGATCATGATCCCCTTAGCTTTCATACTTCCCTCCAAATGAAAAATATAAAGGCCCAGAATCTCTCCTGAGCCTTGCAAAACTTTGATTAACGAGTTACAATCACTTCAGGCCAAGAATGCTTACGACCTGAGCTTCAGTAAGTTCTACTGCGTTGGCGATCTCCCAAATCGCTCGACCTTCATAGTAGAGCTTCCAGACAGTTTCACGCCGTTTATTCGTGATTCTGGCCATTCTATCACCTCCTTTAGTTAATCCTCGTTAACAGTTTCATTAAAGGAGGTGAATATCTCGCGGTACTCTTCTTCTGTAGCAAATAGTCGGTAACGGTTCTCCTGCGGAATCCAGCCCATATAGCCGAACCCCACTAAATATCCTTTCATGCGTAAAGCCTCAGAAAACCAGCACGAGATGCTATCTGCTTGTACTCTTTGCTAGTTGCATAGAAAAAGACGGCAAAAGGATTAATGCTGTCATCAGCAAAGTGGCACTTAATATTCATGCCCATGCAGATCATCATCACGTCTTTAAGTCTCTTCTTGTCCATACTCGCAATCTTGTGCCACGATCTCTCCATCGGTACCATCGTTTTCTCCTTTCCTGTTCGCAAACAACCAACTTTTTTCTAAGTACTTGAAATATAAATCAGAGAGCTCCTGTGCCATCTCAACGGCAAGCTTGTCCATTCCCGGACGCTTTCTTATGTCATACGTGTTCGGCGAAACCAGCGCCTTTGCCACAAGCCCAGTGATTTTGTTCCAGTCAGTCAAGCCAATCTTTGGTGGAGGATACTTATCTGCGTCGTCCCCATAATGCAGTTTCATCCACCGTTTTACATGCCTTTCACGAATATCAGAGAGCGGCGTTTTTCTCTTCGCGATCGGTTCTCTTGCCATTCGCTCCTGAAACTCTTTAAAGAGGACTTCCGTTTCTTCTTTAGTGAGCATTATTCTGCCTCCGTTCCGTGCCTTCTGTTATAGTCTTCATCCATCAGATGGCCGCAAAAGGCTCCCAGTACAAATGCTCCTGCACAAACGATAGTTCCTCCAATAAATCCAATAGCTGTGATAGTTGTTTTCATTCTTTTTCTCCTTTCAAATTCAAAAGTTTTTCTAAATATCCACCCGGGGATTTTTTCTAATTTGCTTTTTTACTTCTCGCTCGAATCTTTTCCGGCCAGTAAAGCGACTTGAGTAAGTTGGCAATGTCTTTTCTAAATGTATCGACGTCAAAGCCGTCGTCAGTTCGATATGGCTTTTCCCAGGATCCTAAAACATAGAGAAGAGCCTTTTGCTTGTCTGCAGAAAGCTCTTTGATTTCGGGAAGGGGCTCTCGTTTCTGTCGTCTGTCAATTTTTGGCTTAAATCCGCCGTTGAGCAGGTGCTTAAGGTTAAATAGATCGTGTGGCCCAGCCTGTTCGAAAGCGTCAAGAACTATTTGTTTCTCCTGCTCTGTGAACTCCTGCATTACTTCGAGCACAGTCTTATCGTCTTCCATTTCGTCCTCCAAAAATATAAAGCCCAGGATTTCTCCCGGGCCTTATGGCTGTTGAAACTACTTCATCAAGTTAAGGTCTCTGAAAATCGAGACATAGCTTTCTCCGTTGTTGTAACGCTCATCGATCAGCTCTTCCTCCCAGCCTTTAAGGTTTCTTTTGGCATACACGTGCCGGCCTGTTCTGGGATCGTAGAAATCACGGTTTCTGCGAACGGTTTCAGCGTGAGTACAGTAAGCTTTTGTACCCTTTGATACAATACTTGCTGCAACACCGCCAAGCGTTGCCGCTTCGATCGGATGCTCTAAGATCCAGTTTCCGGCTCGTGCTGCCTTGTCCTTAATCTTGTTCCAGGTGTTCTTGAGCCAAATTTTGTGTTTTACTTCGTCCCAGCGGACAGTTTTCTCTTCCATTTTCTTCTCCTTTCGTGAATCAAAATATAGTTTCATTAAAGGACCTGAAAATGTCGCGAGAAAAATATAAAGCCCAGGATTTCTCCCGGGCCTTACGGCTTGTTGAGTTACCTTAAGAACGGTAACTGAAGTAAACCGCCTTTCTTGTTATTGTTGTCATCACGAAGACAATCCTGGACAGCGATCTTTTCGCTGCTCTTTAAAATTGCATGTTCATCTTCATAAGCAGTAACCTTGTTGATCCGCTTATTTCTGCCGAACTCCCCAAAGGCAAACATGCCTACAGTTGCGAGCAAACTTGCAATACTTATGCCTGTCTTCCAAGCGTTGCCTTTCTTCTCGGTCTTATCCCGTTCCGCCTCCTGATCGAGACGTTCCCGTTCAAAGCCCTGATTTACGTGCTCCGCTTTGATGTCAGCATAGTTCTTGAAGTCTGCGTTAATCTTCTCCTGCAGACCTGCTACAACCTTCAGGTGTTCGTAAAAATGCGGATCACTAGGATCCAGTTTGTCGTACGCAATCAAAAGAGCTTCATTAGCTTTCGCCATCCGCTCCTGATAGTCGTCGTTGAACCTGACATTTTCTTCCATTTAGTTTCTCCTTTCTTAAATCAATTCCTAAAGTTTCTCACTATAGGAGCTGATTAAATCGCGAGCAAAAAGAAAAGCCCAGGAATTAATCCTGAGCCAATCTTTGAACCTCCTTTCTTTACCGTTTGTCATAGAGTCCAAGTTTCTTCCACCAGATCATAAACGGGGTTATGGTCAGATATGTAATCACCAGCAAACCGGCTGACACACCTGTGGCGGCCAGTGCCGTGTTAATATCATCTTCATGTTCCTCGTAGAATTTTCTGATTTTGTTTTTCATAGTTTCTCCTTTCAATTTTCAATAATGAAATATCGGTTTCATTATAGGAGATGCAAATTTCGCGAAAAGAAAGACCCCATGCAAATTGCACAGGGTCGAACAAATCAATTTCAGTTTTTACTTATCATTGACGATCAGCAGTATGCCAATCACAATGAAGCAAATTCCAATAATAGTCATTCGTTTTCACCTCCTTCCTTTGCGGGGTCTTCTGACTTTTCTTCTTTATCTTTCTTGAGGATAGCTTCAAGCATCACACTATAGAGTTTTATTGAAAGGTCCTGCAGCATGACTGTCTTATTAAGTTCTTCGTTTTTCTCATTAAGATCGCCAATCGCGTACAAGAGACCTACAACAAAGCCTCCATATAATAACTTTTTAATCATTGCTTTCTCCTTTCAAAATATAAATAAAGTTTCTTGTCATTATAGGAGATGCAAATTTCGCGAGAAAAGAAAAGCCCGTGACATAGCCACGAGCCAATCTATCATCTTTTGATAGTAACTGTTGTTTCGGTAACAAAATCGAGGGTTTCTAGCCATAAATCAGAAATATTGACATGTAGCACCATAGCTAACGCTTCATATCGTTCGTACGTTCTAGGTAATGCCTTCCCGCTTTCTATGTCAATGTAAGCGCGTCGACTAATTCCAAGAGCATCCGCCATATAACTCTGCGTGAGGCCGTGTGCCTGTCTCAATTTCTTGACATTGCTGCCAAATGTCTCTTTACTCATTGTTGTTCCTCCTTTAATATTACTTTCATTAAAGGACTTGATTAAATTGCGAGAAAAAAAGAAAGGAGCTGTAAAAGCTCCTTAGCTGTTAATTGTCAAGCAACGTGCATTTATCGTGCATTATTCTGTGCATGACAACAATCCATCCTATCGCCGCTATGATTCCCGGCGCGCCTACCAGATCATAAAGTTCCGATCTGGTAATTACTCCGACAAAATTAGCGATGTCAAGCATGACCATGCCGCCAAAGCCAATTGCACATAGTAATGTTGCTACTAAGTCAATAACTGCAATTTTCATTTTCTTTTCCATAGTTTTCTCCTTTCTTTAGAAAAAGAACACAAACTTAAATACAGCGTTAATAAAATCCGGAATCGCGTATGTGTAATCAATATAAGTGTTGTTGTCATACCAAAATCCCATCAGTTTTAACCTCCTTATGTTAAATGTTCATTATTTTCATTAAAGGATGTGTAATTTTCGCGAAAAATATAAACCAGTGAAAAAAGAAAGCACAGGATTCGAACCTGTAATTCCAGTTTGGTGTTTTCCCAATTAAACTAGCTTTCTGCGTTGATGCTCGCCAATTCCTACATTTTTCAATCTTTAAAATGCGATACACCATAGGATGTAGTTTCCTTTCACTATATGATGTGTAAATTTCGCGAATTCAGGCAAAACAAAAAGGCCCAGATCATGTTCTGACCTGAGCCCGTTTGTCGAACCCTCCTTTCGTTACTCAAAGAAAATCTTCTTTAATGATTTTCCAAGAATCAGCTTGGACAGCAGATTTGCTGTCAGCCATACTAACAGCAGTGTTACACCGTAGATCAGGAATGTCCAGATCAATCCGGGGAACAGCACTACAATCAGTACACTAAGCAGTATAATCAAGCCTGCAACTGTTTCTTTCTTCATATCGTTAACCTCCTTTTAATAAACAAATTTATGGTTCATTATAGGAGATGAATTATTCGCGAAGCTTGTCTAAAATATAAAACAGCTTCCTATACCGGTCGTACCAATAGTCCCTTCCACAGCCTATTCCCTTAGCTTCGTAGTAAGGAAAGGTTCTTCCGGTAGTTACAGAGTCAAACAAATAGCAGCCAATAGGATCGTTAAGCTCCTTAATTGCCTGCTCTAAAATATAAGTCTTTTGCTTGTATGATGCTCGTTTCTCTACAAGTCGCTCAACATCGCTTTTAATACTACCGGTTCTTACTTCGCTCTCCCTAACTTCCGGGTATAACGAAATCTCTTTTAATCCTTCGATCCACTCCGGATACTGCAAGCAAAAATGCTTTAGCTCGTAAAACCGGTGCTTACTTATATAGTAAGCCCCTTTTTAGAAATCTCTGCTCGAATCACTGTACTCATAGCTTACCTCCTTAAATGTAATATTTTTTACAACGAGCAGGGTTATTATAGCAAAATAAAAGGCCCGTGAACATGTCACGAGTCCTTTTGAAACGAAATCTGATTATACGCCAGGAACGCTCTCGTTTAATTTCATACGTTCAATCTTAAAACAGTACTCTCTGCGTATTGTTCCGTCCTCTTCCGTCCATTCCAGCTTGACACGATCGGCGTAAGTTGTTTTGATAACATTAGACATCTCGAATCTTAGAACTTCACGATGTATTTTCATCATTTTGTTCAGCTTAGATTCAAGAATATCGAGATCATCAAAAACTCCATAATACTGGCCATATACGAGATCTACCGGTTCTGTTGGAATTAGTACAGTAGTCCGCTTATCGTATGTTACTACGTATGCTTTTTCTTTTTCCATTTTGCTTCCTCCTTTAATAGTTAACGTTTCATTAAAGGAGCTGATTAATTCGCGACAAAAATAAAAGGCCCGTGAACATGTCACGAGTCCTTTTGAAACGTAAACGTCGTTAGCTAGTTACATAAAGCGCTCTTTGGGATCTTTTAGAAGTTCCTCCCAATCTACATTATAGACCTGCGCTAAGCGTACAAGCGTAGCTAACCTCTTTGGTACTCGTTTTCCGCTTTCAAAATAGTCGTATGGTAAAGCCAGCGTCAGAATCTTGTCAGCTAATTCATCCGTCAAGCTTACTGAAACATATGCGCACGGGTGAGAACCGCGTACATTAAGTACCACGATCTGCTCCCCATTGCAATTTTCAACGTGAAGAACTCTTGTTACTCCGCTGCCATCGTATTCCATTTGTTTCATTTTCGTTTCCTCCTTTAAACAACTAATTAATGTTTGCATTATAGCCTTTGATAAAATCGCGAAAAATATAACCCCGTGAACGAGTCACGAGGCTATAGATGCTACTCCATGTTCCTCCTTTCATCACAAAATCTGTCGCTATCCTCGATGAGGTTGTCATACCGGTCGTACACCTCGGCCGCACCTCTGTGATACCAGGAAGATGCGCGATGATAGCCTGCGTAGATCAAAGCAATCGCTGCGACAATAAAGCCGCGAGTCGATTTCTTGAGCTGCACGTTAGCTGTCTTTTCGCAATTTTCCTTGTATCTTTTTGATACGTATTCAATGTCGTCCAGTACGTTGAAAACCGCACCATCGTTGAAATGCGCTTCTTCTCTTGTCATGTTTTTCTCCTTTCTAAACATGTTTTGTTTGCATTATAGGAGATGATTTTGTTGCAAAAAAAAAATAAAAGCCCTGAAACCAGGGCCTCAAATCAAGTGAGCTTGACAGCTGCTTTCAGGAATTTGATCATAGTCTTAGCGTTGCCTTTTGACAACGAGAACGTTATTTCCTCATCACTGCTGACTTTGAATAGAAGCATGATAGGATCACATACGCTCTTCGTCGTCACTTCAACATTAAATTCTTCAAATTCAATAGCTTTCTTCTCCATCTTGTTCTCCTTTCTTGAGACGGTTTCAGGGTTTACCTCATGAATAGATAAGTCATCATAGTACAACTCTCTTGGCGGATCAAACGCACCATAGTTAGGATCGATCAGGCTTATACCAAGCTCTTTATAAAAATCGTTAAGTACGTCGTTAAAGCTATACATACCTTGCGTTATGCCTTTAGCCTTCCAGACTTCATTAACTTTCTTTATAGCCTGCTCAATATGTTCCCTTGAACTCCTAAAATACCTACACGTTAATTCGTCGTAAAATATCTGGTTGTCCATATTTCAACCTCCTTTCACTATACGACCGGATTAATTCGCGAATTAAGAAAAAAAGGACGTGAACGTATCACGCCCAAACAATTTAATCAAACCTGTTTCTGTTTTCATGTAGCCATCTAAAAGCCTCAATCGTTCTATCAGCATCCTCTTCGGATATGAAATCATGACTTTTTAATCTCTTCGATAGGTTGGCCATGCGCTCCTCGAAACTTGGTTCTTTCGGTTTAGGTTCATCCAGTTTACGTCCTTTCGCTTTCTCTACGAGTCTAAAATCAAAATTTGCCATAAATTCAGCCTCCTTTCACTATACCGCATGTAAATAATGCGAAAAAAAAATATACCCCATGAAAAACTCACGGGGCATATTCAAAAGGAGGTATGAAATGAAAAAGTTAGCGCTTCTCTATGCTAAAGGCTATGATCTTCTTTCGGGTCTGAGAACTTAAGTCCTCATCAAAGTGAATTTCGAAGAGATGCTCAGCCCCCTTATCAGTATTAATAATAAAGGAACCGACAGTTAGCACCTCATTCTCTTTGATTCTGTACCCGATCATGCTGCCTAATATAAATGCACAGACAAGCGCCAGGATGATAAACGTTGGTTGCATGTGTTCTAGTGTTCTCCTTCCAAGTTAAAAACTTTTTCAAAAATTCCAAAAGGCCCTCACGTTCGTTCAGACCCGCTGGCCTTTAAAAAGTTTTTCAAAAATTCCACTCGGGGAAATTTTCAGATTTCGTTTATGAAAGCTTCGACCTTTTTGGCTTTCAGAGCGTTTACTCTAGCCTGTGCGTTTTCTTTAATCTTAAAGCTACCGCAGATCACTAAATATAAACCGCCGCTGCTAGTTACAATGCAGGAATACCCTGAAGCTTTCTTCACGTTATCTCGCCTTTTCTCAGCATTTTTCTTAAGCTTGTAAGCGCCTACCTGAACTCTGTACGTAGTATTTACTGTCTGCTCTTCTGACTTTTCGCTCTGAGAGCTCTTTTTATCGTATTTGTCAAGCCCAAAACGCTGAATGATAGCACAGATCTTTGAAATATAATCAGGATCGGTAGCGTATCCGCCCTTCTTAATAATCGTAATGGCTTCGCGGTAGTCTTTAGCTTCAAGCAATCCGGCATAACGCTTCTTATCTCCGTCCATAGCGCCAAGCAGGTATGCAGAATGGTCCTTTATCGAATCCTCAATGCACGGATACTTCCTAAAGTAATCGTAAATCTGCGTACTCTTGCCGTTATAGACCTCCCATGTAAGGATCTTAACGTTGCTGCTTCCGTCCCAGACGCTCTTCCACGTATTACCGGACAGTGATACCTTCATACCGAAGCAGTTATTGGCAATCTTAGACAGGTTCGTGGTAACATAGCCGGACTCTAAGATCATCTGGGCTGCTGATACTGAAGGAAGGATTCCGGACTTATCGTTGGTTCGTACAAGTTCTAAGATCTTCTCAGCTGCCTGCGTCTCGGTAAGCCCTTTAAAGTCGCTTGCCTGCGTCCCTTTAATCGAACTCTTATTCGTATAGACGTTTCTACCCTTGTAGTCAAAGACAGAATATCCAGGGGGACAGGCTTCTATAGCGTTCTGTTTATTCTCGTAAGCCCCAAGCTGAGTGTTTGCTGCTTCCCAGCTGGTTCTAACACGGTAGTAATTAATACTCTCGTTATCTAAGCTGCTGCCAGTCTTGATAGCGTTCTTAACAGCTTTCCTGAAAGTCGCCATTGACAGATTAAACTGCGGCCAGATGTGAGAAGGATCAACGTGAGCGCTCGATAAACCGGCAAGTCTTCCCTCGTTATGCGATGAGATAAGGAAAAGACCCGAGGGCAACTTAGCCTCCGGGTCCCAATTGTATCTCTTACAAATATCAGCGCAAAGAGCTACCGCCGTATCGTAGCCCCTTAAGATGTCAGCTTCAAAAGCTTTCTCGTTAGTGACATTGTAGTTAGCACCACCGCCGTAATATTTCATGAAGTCTGACTCACAGATCTCGATCGTGATGAGGTTCCGGTTTCCGTACCCGGCATCAGCCCAGGTATAGTATTCTTCCGGAAGAGTCTGCAATACCTTACCTGAAATATCAGCATCAACGATATAGGTTACAGCGCAGGAAACAGAGCCCTGATTCCAGTAATCTGCTACTGCCTTAGCTGTCCCCTGAGCTGTGCCAATCGAATGGATCTGGATACCGATAGGCTTCCTAGTTACTGCCTGCTTATAGCAACGATTGTTCTTAAGATAGTACTTCTGAATATCAAGAGCCATAAGCCATCGCCTCCTTAACCCTTAAGCTGTTTTCCGATCTGGTTAATGCCGGTTGCTGCAAGTCCTGAGACAATGCCAACAGCCACAGCAGTAATATAATCAACCGCCGGGAAGTCAGGCATGTTAATGTGCTTTGCAACGACTCCAAGAATGCCGCCGGTAATCCCGACAACTACCGGAATGAATTTGTCATCAAGTTTATTTACAGTTTTCCAAAGCATCCCAACGAGGTAGCAGATCACTGTGATAGCTGCTACGGATGCAATTCCTAAAATGTCTGTCATAGTTTGGTCTCCTTTCTATAACAGTTTGTTTCGTTAAAGTTCCGCCTTTAACTGAAGAATTTGTAGGAGCGGAGGAACTTCAAACATTGCTACACTTGCAGTCTCTGTTCCTGTGTAGTCCGCTGAATACCTATCTAATGGATAAACGATAGGTATAACAGGAGAATCTTGCTTTTCTACCCATTTAAGCATTGTATATGCGGCATTCATGTTGTAATATTCATCAGACATCATCAAAGAAGCTATAATGTATGCGTATGTAGATATTACTCCCCTTCTTGCCGTAGCTGGATTAAATTCCTGATCCTTAACTTCTCCGCTTGGCAAGCAGCAGTCTAACATAAAATTACACCCATTATCCACTAAGTCATTATTAATCTTGGTATAGTGGTTCGCCATTACATAATCGAAATAGGCAAAACTCATATAATGCGTGTATCTAGATTTGCTAAGGCTTCCTTCCGGAAGCATTGTTCCATATGCAGAATTAGTGTGTATAACATTCAATAATGATGCATATGAATCGTTCAGATTTTCACCAAGATATATTGCCAAACTGATGTTATGCAGTGCTCCACATCTTGCGTTATTATTAGCGGATGCTACGCCTCTGGAATATGATAAAGGAATATCCCCGTACGTTTCAAAAACGTTTGAGAAGAATTTCCCGCTTTCTTTTATAATGTTTTTAAAGTATTCATTATCTGAACCAGTAACTTCAAGGCTTAAATAATAAGCTAATGGGAGATATCTGCTAAGAAACTCGACTCCCATGCCGCTTTGCCATTTTGCCATGATTCCAGTAGCCGTTGTGAGTCCACGGTCCGATGCGTGTTGCTTGTACTCTGCAATAACTTCTTGTAATGTTAATTTGTTGGTGTATTTAGCTACACAGTATTTTGCCCACATATCCATGTCGTAGTTATCGTGTTCGTAATTTGCAATTACATTCAACGACGTATGTATAAGGTGGGGCTTGCATGTTTCCGAAAACAAATGCGTTATTTTTTCTTTCGTAATTTTTGACGCAAACGAAACTAGCGGATTAATCTGTAAAGTATCTCCGTTTTCATACCCAAACATAATGTCTATTTTTCCGCCAAATACGAAATCTTTTGGTATATCCTTTGGGGTAGTTAAATCGCTGTTATCCCACCCGCATATAATCTGCCTATAACCGTTTGCGCTTAACACATTAGCATACGGTACAAAATTAGGAATCGTATTATACGTATCCGACCTCGGTATATTTCCTATTGAATAAATCACACTCGCATAACACGTTTCGTTGTTGTAGGTTATCTTGGCGTACTCAAACGGATAGCTTGAATGTTTGTCTGCATTTGTAACGCCGAGTTGGATGGCGAAAAGCATATTTCCAATTGTTCCAGAAGATATTGTATTTTTGGTGACTACGCTTGTGGTATAAGTGAATCTGTTTTTAAATATGCGATATTGTTCGTGAAATTTAAACATGTCGCAATCATGAACGATATCAACATCTTTGTATACAACTCCGCTTCCACTTATAGTCATAGATTCAAAACTACAATAATCCCTAAAATATGTGGTTGCATTATTGTATTTAAATCTGCTTTGACATCTAAAGTTGGTGTCTCCGTTAAGCGAACGAAGGTATTTATATCCAGTATCTCCTACACCATAAAAATAGTAATTTTTATTTCCCGAAGTAACAATGATATTTCTAGCTTCTACAGGATAGTCATTAGTCACTATTGGACTGTAACCACCGTGTGTTTTTGACGAATAAACTCTAATTCGAAATTCTTTTGTTTCTCCTGTGTTTATTGACGTATAGAACCAAATAGTGCCACATTTGATTGTGCCGTCATTCCACAGTGTCAGGTTATCGTCGTATAATCCGTTATCTTCAATACAACCTTCAAATTGGAATGGGATTTCATTATTGTTTTCATCAAGCAATACTATGTTATTAGACTTTCTACACTCACCTCGTTCGAAATTTACCTTAATTTGTGCAACCTGGTCGTTATAGTCAATGCCGCTTGGGTTCTTTATGGTCGCATAATATTCGGTATATAAATCGTTATTATCTGCCGGTTTTAACAGACTCTCTAAACCCTCTATTGCATAGGACGGTATTCCTTCTTTTGCTATGTTTTTTAAGGTTATAGCATCTGCTGATGCGTTTTCATATTTATCATCACAAATGAACAAGCTATTAATTGCATCTTCTAGGGATGTTTCATCTCCAGCATTATAGAACCATACGGCCATATAATTAGCATCACTAGAACTTACAACTATACCCTCTGTATCAGTTCCAAAATTATATTTATTAGTTATTGTGCTGCCTACACCAGGTTCGGTTTGCGAAAACCCAACTTGAAAATACTGTCCCACAGCTTTTTGTATTTTATAAGCAGTTGCCGGCAAACATGGCACAACAGCCGTTTTATTAGACGGCGATGCGTTTATCACTGTTCCGCTAATAGTAGCTGTTAGAATCTTTGATTCATCAACAATATTAATCGGACTTACGAACTTTAAATCACTCTTTAAATCAGCGATCCCGTCCCCTGTCTTCTTCGCATCCGCAGCCTTCCCGCTCTGTGTCAGTGTCGGATCAATCTCTATTATTTCTTCATTTAACGCATTAACCGCACTTTTAACGCTCTGTGCACTTCCAGCCAGTGTAGATCCTGTGTAAGTCTCAATGGCATACTTAGCCATGTTGGAAGCTAAGATTTTACCGGTTCCTGATGACCCGTCAGCCAAGAGTACTGTGTTGGCGTTGATGGTCGTTATAGAAGGATAGTCAGTTATCTTTGCCATCTAAATCCTCCTTTTTTTCATTTAATGCAGCCTCGTACTGGGCCTTCTCATTGCTATACTGAGTGGCCAGAGCCTCGTTGAGCCCCCGTACCAATGACTCCATTAAGGGAAGCACAATAATTAAAGGCAGCCCCGACGATGTAATATCATTGGTGACTGCCTGTAATAATTCCTCTCTTGCTACAAGTAAAGGTTTCTTTACCTCATTCATTTCCTATTCTCCTTTCAAGTACCTTTATGCGGTCGTTAGCTTCCTGCAAAGCCTTGACTAAATATCCAAGAAGATAGAACGTGTCAACTGCCTTAACATTCATGTTACCGTTCTTATCTTCGCCCCCGCCAACAGCCAAGTTCGGATCTAGCTCCTCTAGTTCGTCAGCGATAAACCCGATTTTCTGATGCTTCTTATCATCTTTCCAGTCGAAGGATCTCATTTTGATTTGCGAAACTAGGTCCATTGCTTTGGCTACTTCAGTATCGGCAATGTTCTCTTTGAGACGTTTGTCGGAAGAAGCTACACTTATACTATACTCCGACCAAGAGCTTCCGTTTCGATAAGACATAATTTTAGCGGTTGTAGTAGCACTATGCCAAAATCTCGAAATTCTTGCAGGTCCACCGTTTGCACGCTGTCCTGTGTAAATAACGTCACGCTTATCATTTAAGCCGTCTATAGGTTTACCTTCAAGTAAAGTACCGCTAATCGTTCCCGTTGCTGTGATGTTACCACCAGTACCGCTAGCTGTTTCCGTTACTGCGACATTATTAGTACTAATAGCACCGGATGTGAATGTCCCATCATTTGCAAACGTATACCTCGTGTCATAGCCGTTTTCCATATCTGCTAGCCTGGTCTCTGTTGCGTAAACAAGATTGAACGAGCTATCACTATTAAGCGGTCCAAATGCCCACTTGCCATCTTGCGTCCATATGCCGCCAAAACTGCTAAAACTAGACGTATCGGTGCTTCTCCAAATGTCTATAGCAGCTTCTGAAATGGCACTGATCCATGTTCCCCGTATCGGAGGCATGGCGATTCTCGTTTCATTGATGTCATCATAGATCATGAGACTGCCATAGAGATCAGCGCCGTTACCTATTTGGGTCACGACTCCACTGGATACTGTCGCACCAAGTTGAAGTCTATTTGCCTGTCCACCGATAGCAGTCCTAACTTCACTGAACAACGAATCGTAAAATATCAAACCCTCTTTTACAGTAAGCGCCGTTGCCTGAATCGCGCCTTTGATCTCGGCATCAGTAGCATGGAGGAAACCAGTGCTTCTAACAAAGAACGGATAATCAGTCCCGTTTCTAACCAGCATCACATGGGGATTTTCATCATCGGAACCGGACGTCGTACCGTCACCGAAGAACACATAATAGCTATCGTTTGCGGCGCTCATGTCATGATCAGTAAGCGTCCATCCACCAATCTTGCTGCCGCTAGCGGTAGTAACCTTTCCGAGAAATTCTCTGTTAACGGCTGGCGCAGTTACGTTAGATGTAATAGTCCCAGCATGGTTCTGAATCATAACCATTACCCGGTCATCGTCAGCCACATCTATCGTACTCATAACCGGTGTGTATATTTCAGATCCGTCAAATCTTACGAAGTACTCATCGCCAACCTTCTTAGCAGTACCAAATATAAATGAAGGCTCGCTAGTATCCGGAACTGTCGCAGCCATCTTTGCAAAGCTTTTGACAATGTCACTTGATAAGGCCATCTGCTATCACCCCCATAACTTTCTGGTGAATACTGCCACTTCTGAAACGGTGCATCCAGTTTTACATTCTATCTGTTGAGAAACGACTTTAGCCGTGATCCCTGTAATTCCTGATCTCTCGTAGTCGAGTCTCACACAGTCCTTAACTCTAACCTCGTTAAAACCATGAGAATATGTGAGCTTACAGTCAAGGGTCGAGAGCGCTTTAAGAGTGTTCTTGGCATACTCGTCAACTTCAGTCTGCGTAGCTACGCCGTAAAGCTCCGGATCAGTGACTCTATGAGTAATCTCTCTGCCCCTGCTAACAGTTGAGGTAGGAGAAGAAGGATCGTCGTTTTCTGCTCTTCCATACAAATATCCGTAACTCGTTGAATACAGTACCTCTACGACATTGGGAATCGTAGAAATGTCTCGCTCCATCTCTATTTCCGGAAGCAAAATTGAGCTATTGTCGTCTGTATAAGTAAAGACTGGCGTTAACGCTGCTGTGTCCTGATTCGGCGCAAAATATAAAGTTCCGTTTCCGTCCATGTCGAACGAGAAACCGCCATTTGCAATCAGGTCATTGCAGAAGCTGAACCAGTCATCGTCAATGTCACTAACGAAGTTATTGTTAAGCGTTTTATCACTTTTAGCAGCCACAACCGGGCATCTAATGTGCTCCGAAATGATCCGATAAGCGCTCGCCATAATATTCGAACCTAATGATACATTAAAGCCAATCGGAGGCTGCCCTTCTTTAAGTTCAAGTAACGGAGTGTATCCGTCAAGAGTATACTTGTGGTTTCTCCCGTCGAAGTTATCGTTCGGGGACTGCACTAAAAAAGTTCCGAGCGGTATCTTCTTCGCTTCCCCATTCTGAGTCACCACAAGATACGTCCTGACGTAACACTCGTCAATATCCTCAGTGACTTCAAAAGAAGCCGAGCCGAGGGTATCGGTGTCATCATCCCGATTGATCGAAGCAGATGTGAACATGTCAAGTCTCTTTCGATCTCTCCAAGTTCCAGGATCGACCTCATAGAACTCGTATGTTTGCTGCATGGACTTGGTCCAATCAATCATTTAGACACCTCCCTCCACTCTGGTAATCTCTAATGTCACCGGGACAACTAGTTCAGTATGTTTCCTTGAGAATGACACATTTACATGAGCCCAGTAACCGCTTCCGGACGGTTCTCTGACGTATACGTCTCCCATCCAGATGGCAAGTCTCCTTAAAGCGTAAAGTGTCTCTTCATCATCGGCACGAATATCAGTATTCCAAGTTGCTGTTTGCCCTATCTGTGTACCGTAGTAGCTTACAGGGCTTCTTCTGCCGATGTATTCTGTCATGGCTACGTCAACAGCGTTCTTATCGGCGACGTCAATGTTCCATGGCAGTCTGAGCAATGATCCGTTCCATGGTCGTTCCTCTCTTCCGAACTCTTCATTGCTTTGTTCTTCAAGATTGAAGCTAGACCATTTCTCATCCCACTGCAGAATAATAGCTTTCTCTTGAATCGGGTAACCCGGAAGATCGTTATAAGACACTGCTCCGGTACTGTTGTTCACAGCCACGATCCTGTATCTTGCATAGTCAAGAGCCGGATGCGGGTCTACGATCACTGTACTACCGTCATTTTGAATTTTGTCCATAAGGAGAGTGAACGTACCGTCGAACTCCCTTCGGTATACCGACAGAGTGACCCCTGCTATTAGATGCTCGATAACAATAGGGTCAAAGATTGTTGGTTCCTCCGAAGAGTCTGCAATATAGTCGCCATAACTGTCCTCTATATTTTGACCGTTACTGTCAAGCACGTAGCCATAGTACTCTGCCGGATCATCAGCCACGTACGGTCTAATGTACATTGACACACTGTCGGCGTCATTAATACCCATTTCCGCGTTTGGATCGACCGTCTCGTCATACCAGGATACTGTAAAATCTACAGTAGCGCTGGTAGATAGTCCGGCGTCCGTAGCCACGTTAGCAACAAGCGTATAGGAAATGTTATTGTCAAGATTAACGTCTCCCGCACCGATGCTGACACGTAACGGATTAGCCGATGTATCAAAGTTCCTGGAATATACTTCCTGACCTTCACTGATGAACTCGTCCTCGCCTCGATAGTCAACCGTTTCATAAGACTCGTTTGCAATAATTGACACATGATAGCTGATCGGTCGCTGCGAACTGAATCCGGTTGACAGTGTGAAAGCAATCGGAAACTGACCTATTACACTGCCAAGGCCCGTAATGCCAAGCGATACAGGAGCGTAGACATTGACAACTCGCTGCGTACTCCATTCCGAATAGTCAGCTATTATGCCTTTAGTCTTAACTCTCCAAAGGATCGTAGAGGAATCTTTATAGCCGTCAGTGTTAAGCTCATAGGAAGTTTCTGTAGTTAAATTGTAAGTATGAGGCAGTCCGTTAGTAATAACTTCCAGAATAGCTGCGGTCTGAGCTGAGTTATCTTCCGAATTGTGAACCCAGTTAAGTGTTACTCTCTCCCCTCCGACAACAGTAGTCGCTGATGACCAAGTAGTAGGCGGCGAAGGCTGCGTGCCAACAACGCACGAAACGATAGGAGTCCACCCGGAACTTCCCTGCTCGTTAGTGGCCCGGAGTCTAAAATACCAGGTCTGACCGGTGTCCATTCCGGTTATGTTAGCCGTCGTAACTTTTTCTACAGTAATAGACTGAACTTCGCTTGGTGCTGTGTCAAAGTAATTCCGGTTCTTAGTGTACTGAACTTCGTAGCTGTCAGCATTGCTTACAGCATTCCAAGTTACTGATACACTGGTCGACGAGGTTGCTCTGACACTATTAATCTTCGCCGGGTTAGACGGTATTGTTTCGACGTTATCTGAATACTCCGACCAGTCACTGTAAGTGCTAGACCACTTTCTAGCTCTTGCTCTAACCTTGTATCTGCTACCGGCGGCTACGGATCGTTTGTGAGAAGCATGATTCGTAGTAAGTTTTACCAGTGCAGTTCCGAGATTAGTTTTGTCATTTTGAATTATTTCAAACTCGATTGCGGTGCCGTCTCCGTAATAATTCACGGAGGCGGTCAGTGAGAAACCCGTAATCGATACGGTTGGTGTGGACGGCTTTTGTGGCGGAACATGTCCAAGATTGACCTTGACAAATGTAGACCATGCCGCCGTCCAGTAGTTAACGTCTTTATTGTTTACTTTATGTGTTGTTGATACCGGTCTTATTGTGACCTTAATCGCAGTGGCGTTGTCAGGAGCGGTGTACATTCCGTTTTTAACTCGTGAAGTTGAGTCCGACCCAACGAACCATACACTTTGATTCGTGGAATAGTACCACCGAAGCTCATACTCTTTGGTATGTTTCTTATTCCACTTCCACGTAGCGTAGTAAGTACGAGTTGTACCAGCTTGAAGAGTAACTTTCACGTTGGTAGCTTTCTTTTTACTAGCCATTTGCCCTCCTTTCCACCTGAGTTGCATGTACCAGATCCTTGATAGCCATGGCTACGTTACTGCCGTCGTCATAGGTAATTCCATCAAGGACATAGGTATTTCCGGCCGGCTTGTTATTAAGGCTGTTGCGAAGTTTGGAAATAGCAGAGACGACATCTCCGTTAGTAACCATGCTTCTGGCATTAACGTTTCCTCTAATAGCGCTCAGGTTCCCAGTAACCGGAATCGGACTGGAATTAAGCAGATTGCCGATAGAAGAAGCGCCATTTTGAATTTCGCTAAGGTCAAGTACTGGACGTATAACTGGACTCGAATCGAAGTCAGACGAGAGTATGTCCTTAACCGCTCTAGCCGCGTTATGCAGTCCTTTCCTTGCTGCGTCAGCCATTCCATAGCCGGAATCGTAGGCACTGCCAACGTTATCGTCGATAGCGTTTGTGAAGCCAAGGCCAAAGAAGTTACCTATTTCGTAAGCTTCCTTAGAAGGTGAATGCACCCTCAGTGCAGATCTAGCAGCCTCAAGTGCAGCAACTGCCATCGCCCTGGCAGCTATCATAGCCCTGAACGCACTGCCAGCTATACCGTTAGCAAAGCCAGCACCCATCTGAGAACCTGCAGAGTAGAACCCGCCAATATGTCCGCCGGCCTGATTCCTAGCTGAATTTATAACCTGTCTCATGGCATCTGCTGCAAGAGACGCACTTTGAGCAATTCCGTCAGCGAGCGCTTTTGCAATCGCCTTACCGCCATCGCTAAAGCCATCTGTTCTGACTGCTGATTTAGCAGAATCGACAAGACCGCTCATTGCACTGCTCATTGCGCCTGACTGTGCGCTAAGCCCACTTGCTAACGAGCTACCCATCTCTTTACCAGAACTGCTAAGATCAGCATTTGATCCAAGCGACGAAGTACTGTTAAGCTTGTCAACAGCAGACGAAATATCAGCAGCCGCAAGCTTATCTACAGCGCCAGTAAGTTTGTCAACGCCTGACGTATCAAGACCAGACAATCCAGAGATAGCATCTGAAAGAGTCTGTACACAAGATTTGAACTTGTCAATAAGACCCTTGTCGATAATATCTCCTTCAATAGTCACGGTTGACATCGTCTGCGTAGCAGTTGCAAGTGTCGACGTAGATGAAGCAAATGAAGACAAAGACTCTGTATCAATTGTAACGTCGGAAAGCCCGGAAAGCTCTTCAGCAAACTCAATAACTGCCTTAGCGAATTTCTTAAGAATGCCTTCTCCAGAAAACCAAGAGTCAGAAAGCTGCTGACCAGACAACTTGTTACCAATGTCAGCAAGAGATGAAACAGCATCGGACATCTTACTAATCTTTGCCGTGTCAACGTCATCGCCAATAGCTGTATCGAATGCGGCTAACGCTTCACCAAGTTTGGTTACATTCGTTTTAAATGCATCAAAGTCCGGTGCGCCGTTGAACCAGTTGCTGATCTTTTCAAATAACCCAGTTCCGGGAACTTCACCAAGAGCATCGGCAAGGGCAGAAATATCTTCAGATGGGACAGTGATTGATCCGATTTCGGTCATCTTATCCTGCCACACCTTAAGACTATTAGCTAAGGTGGTTAAATCTTCGCCAAACTGTTTAACAGCGCTTTGATCTTCACCAGTCAACATGCTGCCTGCCCACTCCATGAGCTTACCTTTAAAGCTCGTCCAGTTGATTTTGCCAATGCTGTCTGTAAGAGCGTCTAGTGCGTCTTCAGGAACATTAATCTCCTTAAAGCCGTTCATGTTCTCAGCCCACGTCTTTAAGCCATCGCTTAAAGCAGCAATATCAACGGCAAACTGCTGAACGTATGACAGACCTTCCTTGGCAGCATCATCCGAGCCAAGAATATCGCCAACAAGCCCAACAAGGTCAATACCAACCATTGCCAGAAGAACTTGCTTTATCGACTTAACGCCGGCATCGTCAATCGGCTTAACACCTTGCATGTTCTCACAGAACCCGGCTATTGCATCCGCGATTTCAGGAAGAACATTCATACCGCCGGCAACCATACCGCCAAGGAACTCGCCAATCATTTCGCCAAGTAACTTAGCAACGTCAACAAGAAACTCACAGCCGCTGAGTATTTTATCACGTATGCCTTCCGGTATTAAACTTGCTAGCGCGCCTACCACTCCGAACACAAGAGTGGCAATGCCAAGCAATACCAGAAACTGTCCAAATATAGGTATCGCTGCTGCAGCAAGCGGCCCGGCGAGGCTGATTAACAAGAACGCCGCAGATAACGCTATTATTACAAGTGAAATAGCTTCAGCGTTTTCCAGAGCACCCTCAACTCCAAGAGCATCCATTGCCCAAAGAACAGCACCTACAGCAACCATTAATAATATCATCACACCGGCATTAGCGAGAGCAGTTTTTGGATCCATTTTACCAAGCAAGTACAGAATAAGCGCTATTTCGCCCATTAGTGTTATCATCACCGCTGCTACAGGCATTAACTTATCTGCAGGTATGAGCGATAAAGCAGCTAAAGCAATTGTCATTACTGCAAATAGTAAAGTTAATGCTATGATGGTTCCTGTTGCACCTTTAACATCACCAGCAAAGTGCAGTACCAAAGCTAAGCAAGCAGCAATAAGTCCCATACAAAATATAAGCTTGATTATTGTGCCAGGATCATTTGGTATGGTTTCAAGTATCTTCATCGCTATTGCAAGAAGAATAAACGACGCGCTAATAGCCAATATTGTTAAAGCAGAGCCCTTAGCGTCCTTAGTTGCGTCGCCAAGCAACTTGAACACACCCCACATAGCGATTACAAGTATCGCAAGCTTCGGTATCACGCCAAGCATCTCGTCAACCTTGAATGCTTCAAGTATTTTAAACAATGCAAGCATCAGGAACATGGAGCCCATAATTGCTAGAATTGACACGCCCTGTCCAAGTGACGCACCAAACTTCTTAAGAAGAGCAGAAACGCCAACTAATAAGCCCAGCGCGATTATTACGTACTTAGCATTTGCTACTATAGCGTCGCCATCTAAGTGCTCGATACCTTTAAGGGCTATTACTAGCAAAAGAATGGCACCGGAAATTATGAGTAACGACTCAGCTGCTGTTTTGAGTCCCTTAAGATCACCAAGACGAGTTGTAAGCCGTGCAAACAAATACATGATCGCCATTAAAGCGCCAACTGCAACTACTCCTTGTATGATCTGACCTCTCTCAAGCTGTGCTAAAGCGTATACCGCAGCGGCAAGAACTCCAATAGCTGCCGCCATTTCAAGTAAACGCCTAGCATTTAGTTCGTTTGCCTGCGCATCAAGCTGCTTTTTCAACGATGAGAAAATACCAGAAACAGATTTGACTGTCTTAAATAAAAGAAAAGCTGTAACGAGACCCAAAATTGGTTTGAAATCAATCCCACTAATAGCTTCTTTAATCTTTTCAAACGCTGCTTTAATTCTATCGGCAAAAGACGTAACTGTTCCGGCAGCTTCATCCGTGCCAGATTCAAGATCGGATGTTTTGTCTTTACTAAAGATATCGAAAATATCCTGAATCGATTTTGGCATCGTGAATGCTTCAAAGGCTTCTCTAACACCGTCAATGAACGAGTTGACTCGATCCAGAAAGTCGTTAAAGATAGCACCTATCTTAGTTCCGCTAAACCAAGTCGAAATATCATCCCAGAGCTTCTTAACCGCATCTCTAAGACCCTGAAAGCCCTGGAAGTTTGAGAAGTAACTTCCAATTGTGTTCTTAAAGGACTCAAATACCCCGGCCAGTGTATCAAGCTTCAATCCGCCCATTTTCTTGACACTGTCAATGAATGAGTCGATCCTCGGCTTAAGACCAGTAAAGAAGTCACCAATGCTGCCAAATGCTTGTTTAAATCCGTCTTTGAATCTTCCAAGGTTTGCCTGTATTTTCGGCAAGTTCACAAACCTGTCGAACAGATCTTTAACGAAGCCAACTGCTCCCTTCGCTGCGGTTCCGGCATAGCCGAATGCGAGCTTAGCAAAGTTACCAAATTTAGTCAAGGCACCGCTAATAGACGGTAACTTGATCTTGTACTCATCAAGAATTTCTTTGATCGACCGGCCAAGACTTTCAAAAGCAGCCTGAACCGGTTTAAAGCCCGGGAAGTTCTTAACGTAGTTAACAATAGTTTCTTTGAACGCCTTAAATATAGCCGTAAGGTTTTCGAGCTTGAAACCGTTAAGTTCTTTGATCTTAGCTTTGAACTCGTCAACCTTCTTCTTAAGGCCATCAAAGAAGGGACTAATGCTCTTTCCTGCAGCCTTAAAAGCAAACTTAAAGCGATTGAGCGCCCCGGTTACTTTCGGAAGTTTTATGAAGCTATCAACCCAGCCTCGAACTTTAGCACCAACTGTAGTTGCTTTTCCTCGTACAAAGTCTAAAGCTTTACCAAGAATGTTACAGTTTACAACCCAGTCGTGAAATCCGGTAACGAGCCGGCCTATGGTTCCGAGAATTCCTAAAATATCAATTCCGAGACCGTCAAGAATGCCTCTAAGTACAGTAAAGCCAGCACTTCCAAGCGTCTGAACCGTTTTAAGACCTAAATCAAGAACTGAAAACAATCCAGAGAACACCGATCTTAAGTTCTCTCCTGCTTCAGTAAACTCTTCAATGTTTCCATCTTCGTCAAGAGTAAAGAACAAATCCTGAAAGCCCATCACAGCATCGTGAATGGACTCTATAATATTGTAGATACCGGTTGAAGTCCAAGACGGAAAAACATCGCTCCATGCAGTCTTAACAAGCTCAATCATATGAATCAGGTTCTGCATACTGGTCGTAAGTGACTCGGTCCACAGTTCCCGTCCAGTAGGTTTAATCTCGAAAAGTTCCTTTAGAACAGCCTCGACACTTTTGCCTTCTTCTACAGCTTTACGTAACTGTTTAACCTGCTCTTCAGTAAAGCCAAGACCACGAAGCTCTTCATCGGATAGCTTGGAGATAGCATCGGCAGCATTGCCACCAAAATAGCCCATCTCCTTTAAGCAGTCGACCATCTTCTGGGCATCTTCCTGACCAAGCCCGAGCTGCTCTCTCATAGTATCAAGTGTCCGCTCAAGTTCTTCAACCTGATAGGTGCCGTCGCCAAATATAACAGACTCAAGATCCTTGGAAGAATACTTATCAAGCGTGCTAAGAAGCTCTTTAAACGTATCGTTACTCTCTTTAGCAGTCTGCATCTGCTTAAGAAGATCCTGGTCAACATCAGAAACAACGCCGCCCAAATATCCCATGGACTGCAAAACTTCGACAAGAGCAGCACCCTTATCTTGGCCAAGCTCCATGTAGTCAAGCATACTGTCAAGAGCGTCTTCAAGTTCAGCTACCTGAGTCGTGCCATCACCAAATACAACTTTGCCAACGTCAGCAGCATCGAATTTGTCAATAGTATCAAACAGCTTAGCAAACTCGTCATCAGCATCTTTTGCAGCTTCAACCTGCTTCAACAGTTCCTTATCGACATTACCGCTAACACTGCTAAGTAAACTCTCGTAAGCGGTTTCAAGGTCGGTTACCGTGATTACGCCGCGCTCTAAGGACTGCTTAAGCCAGTCTTCATCGTCAGCAAACTCTGTAACAGCATTCTCATGATCCTTAACCGCCTCACGAAGCCTGGTCATGTATCTGGAAGAAGTGATTCCGGTTTCAGCGAACTTGTCCCACTCTTCCTGACCGATTGCAGCCGTAGTATCCATTGCCTCACGAAGAAGCTCGTTTCTGGTGTTACCGCCTTCTGCAAATATCTCGTAAAGATCGTTAGCAAGACCTGTCCAGAGCTCTTTAGCCTGAAGGTAGTCACCGAACATGATCTCAAAGGTGTTCATCCACCCGGTTGAGACAGCGTCCTTAACAGAATCTACGGCTTCCTCAAAAGTCTTTGCTTCCTGAGCTGCCTTAAACGCTTTTAAACCAAACTCAAACTCTTCCGAGCCGAGCTCTGTTAGCATTTTCTTAAGCTCATCAGCAGAAACGCCAGCTTTCTTTGATGCCGCGTTAAGATCAAGTGTTCCTTCTTTGAAGTCCTCTACGTATTCGAGAAGCTGAGAAGTTGTGATGGAGTAGTTAAGTGCCTCCATCGTATCGTAAAGTTCGTTCGTAAACGAGCCATACTGGTCAAGCGTTTTAAGAAGAACTTCACTTGAGAACCATTCGTCGCTAAGACTCTGGTTAAAATTGGTTACACTTACTTCATGGTTCTTTAAAGTCTCGTAAAGTCCGTCGCCTTTTTCTTTAAGCGTGCCAAGCTCTACAGCAGTATCGATAGCGGTCTGCTTGAACTCAGCAGTGGCCATGTTAGCGTTCTCAATAGACTTCCAGTCCATGAGTTTAACCGAGCCAACAGCAATAGCCTGCGAAAGGTTATACATCGCTCGGCTAGCTTCGCCAACATTAGCACCCGAAATAGCAGCCCAGTTTGAAATACCCTGCATGGATGTTACAGCATCGTCAAGCTTAACGTTGTTGCTGGTAAACTTACCGATGTTGCTTACCATGTCAAGGAAGTTGTAGGAAGTTTCGTCAGTGAACCAGTTCAGTTTCTCAAGCTGACCATTGACGAACTCCATCTGCTCGCCCTGATCGGCGAAGTCCTTGGCAGTAGCCGCCATAATAGTCTGGACAGCACTGGTCTTTTCGCCGTATTTACTGAAACCCGCGGAAATCTGATCGACGGTTACCGACTTCACGAAGCCTTCAACAGCGTTCTTGGCTTTAATCGCTTCATCTGCAATCCAAGCAAAAGCAACGACAGACTTAAGGTCATTTAACGCCCCTCTAAGATTGTGAACGCTGTTCGTAACAGAATTCACGTCTATCTTATGAAGAGACGCGTTCATGTCGTCAAAGTTTTTAGAAGAGGAAGTGAAGTTAAACGCTTTCTTAAGTTTCTCTAATGTAGATAAGCTGGTAGTGGCATTTGACTCAAAGTTTGAGTTATTAAGCTCAAGCTCAACTATCTTTGAGTCAACAACGTTACCGTTACTCATACACGTGTAACCTCCTTCCATGCATTTTCAACAATTTCGTCAAATATCGGTTGAATGGCAGGATTGATGTAGTCTCTTCCTTCTACCCAGCCACCAGTTCCGGTCCCATGCCCGTACTGCAGAATGATAGCAATGTTAACACCCTTATTAATGTTGTCATTATGGAAGCTAAGTTTAGCTCCCTGAGGGCCATTTTGAATTTCGTAACGCCAAGAAGACGCAGTAACTCCAGAATCCACCGGAGTCGCTGAAGATAGGGCCGAAACGCCTTCCTGTCCGTATTTGTCAAGGATTCCGAGCCTCAATTTCTCTTTGGCTCGCTCTAGCCATCTTGTAACTTTCGAAAAGTCGCCCTTAGAGGTGATCTTAATACCTGACATAAGCATTACCCCCTCGTATGGTACTTAGCTTTTCTGGCTTCATTCCTTGCTCTATTCATTTCTGCTATCTGCCTTGCGTTCATCTTCTTACTTGGCTTATTCTTTTCAGAGCAAACCCTGATCAGCATGATCAGCCTGTTAATGTGCCACTTCTGAAACTCAACAGGCACGTTATAAGCTATCATCCAATAGTAAATCAGCTCAGAGGTGATGTACTCCCCGGACTGTTTCTTATCATTTCCGAGCGAGTTGATCTTAGTTGCTGTCATAGGATCAGCAATGTAATCATTGATCCTCTGAACTTCAGAAGCAGGAATCCTTCTATACACCAAATCGTCGACTTCCTGATTAAGAGTCATACATTTAATATAGTCGTAGATCTGCTCGTCGTTCTTCTCTGTTTCAAAGAACGGTAAATGCCACTTAGATTCCCACTTCGAAATGGAAATGAGAGAATGCTCAAGCTTTAAGGTAGCCGGTTTTGTGTAGAAGAACTCTTCCTTCTCTTCGTCCCACCATTCTCCGCCGGGAATAGTTATTTGAAGCATTCTCTCACCTCACAGTCTATTTATTTAGCAACCTCAAGCTGGGCTGCCTGTGTTTTCTTCTTAAGTTCTTCAGCAAACTTAGCCGGAAATACGTTATAGATAAAAGCTTTCATAAGATCCTCAGATCCGGGTCCTACGAACTTATCGATAACGGCATCGAACGCTGCTGACTGCCGGAAGTCGTTACGTTTTTCTTCGCTCTTACGGAAGTACTTAGCGTCATCACTCATTTCGCCGTAAGAGAACAGCACGAGCTTTCTAAGCAGCATGTACATGCCCATCAAGCGCTCTTCTTTCATGAGCACTGCAATGTAGTCAGCATTAAATTCCGGATCATCCTTTGCCAGGTTCAAAAGCTCATCTTCGGAAAAGTTAAATCTGAAGGTTTCTTCCTTCTTTTCGCCAAGGAAGTTCGGGTATTCTACTGTAAGTTTAAACATTCGTTTTCTCCTTTCGTTAAATAGGGACCGCCAGCCTTACTGAATACGGTCCAAAACAGGTCATTTTGATTTTTATTAAACAGCAGCCTGTATGATCGTAACGATCTCATCCGGCAGAGGAAGTCTGGCCTCTGCGTTCTCGCCGCCATAGAGAACATTCTCGATAGCCTTAAGCTGCTTATCAGTTACCTTCGTGGAATCGATGGTAACTGTAGCAGTTGCTTTGTGGCCAGTTACGTTAACAGGAGTTGTAGTAATCGTGAAGCTCGGGTTAGCAGCTTCAGGAGAGTCGTTAACTGTGGAGTGGCTGGTCTCAGACGGAGAAGCCTGGCAGTTGTATACACAGTGGATCTTATAGCCCTTATTCGTACCCTCGGTATCGTTACCAACCAGAGTACGATAGCAGAAGCCGAACGGCTTTCTTGTCTGCTGACCGATGGATACGCCATCAAGCAGGGAAGCTTCACCGTTGTTAACCGCAAATTCGTCCGGATAGGTATAGCACTCGATCGTCAGGCCATACTCTTCGGCAGAAATCAGGTTCAGGTACTTAATGTTGTCGGCGTACAGAGCTGTAGATTCAGCACCGGACGGAGACTCGTTAACAGCAGTAAGACCAGACCAGGCTACGCCGTTAACAAAGGCATTCTGGGCGTCAAGCTGATAAAGCACGCCTCTGTCAACACCAGTTTCATAAATATGTTCACCAATTTTGTCCCATTCAAGTCTAGGCATATATGTGTCCTCCTTAATAATAGATTATGAAAACATCGTGATTTAAGTTGTCCGCATAGTAATGGCGATTATAGCTACAAAGCGGCAGCTTAAGAATCGCCTTAGTAATCTCGCTATCCGGATTACGGTCAATTACTGTTATCTGATAGCCAATTTGTATTCGATAGGGGAGATTGTCGGCATGATCAGTATCAGTTCTCGACCGTTCATAGCGGATAGCGGGATACGCCATTTTCACACTCGACGGAGGCTGATAATACACATGGGCTCCGTAAGTGTTGGCAATCTCTTTCAAGAGATCGTCAAGTTCAATCCGTCGGTCCATTGTATACACCTCCAAGAGTGAGTAAAAGACGCGGTGCTTCTACGGTTACGTTAGTGACTTCCCACTTAGTTCCCATATACACCGCGTATCTAATAGCATGGAAGTTTTCGTTAGCGTAAGCATCAGCCAGAATGCTAATCTCGTTGTTGATGGCAAGGTCGTCGAGCATCTTATCGGAAGACTCGTAACGCCTTGAGTTCCTGCGAACGTCGCCATAGTACCACCCTTCACGTATGACTTCTTCCGTCACGCTATGCTCGTCCTCTACCTGAGTAGCAAAGCCAATCGGCCCGTAATACTTATTCAACTAATCACCTCCATTTAGGCCATTTTGATTTTTAGATCAGCCTGCGGGTTCTGTGGTTTCATTACCAGTGGTTTCACCGCCAGCGGTAGTTCCGGAAGTAACCTGCTCCTCAATAGCGATTGCAGAGTAGATTCTAGTAAGAGCACCAGACTGTCTTCCTTCCAGAAGGCTCTTCTGCTGGTTGAAGTCGATATCGAACTGAGTAAAGTGGGTCACCTGTCCACCCTTGGTAGCACCCAGAGAATAGTCAGCCAGGTTCACGATCAGAGCATTCAGCTGCATCGTCTTGCCGTTAACGGTTCTGGTCAGGTTCTCAAACTTATCAACCGTGTAGATGTTGCCAACGTTGAACGCTGTAGCCAGTTCCTGCTTAGAGGAATAGATTCTGCGGCCGTTCCGGTCTCTGGCCAGCAGCATAACGTTCAGCTTGTGCGGATGAATGAACATATCCGGTGTGCCGCTGCCCTTATAGTCCTCACGAGAATACAGGCAGGCGTTGATCATGGCTTCCGCTTCCTTATAATTGTCACCGAAGTACCCAGTAGTATTGGAACCCTGAAGGTTATCCTTCTCGTTGGTCATATCGTAGTGGATTGTGTACAGATCATCGTCTGTCCAGATCGGTCTGATATGCTCCGGGAAGATTCTATCCGGATCAGCGTCGTCTCTGCCGTCACCGATCATGATAGCGGTAGCCAGCTCTTCGTTGTACATCATGCGGTCAATGTTGTACAGATACTGCACATAATCGAAATCGGTAATATCAACGATATCGTCACGATGCAGGGCGTTCTTTACATAGATCGTCTGCGGATCGGTTGTACGTCTTGCCAGTTTGATGTTACCGGTCTCAGTCTTTTTGCGGCCCTTCTGATAGCCTTTAGCACGAAGCTGTGCAGCGACGTCAGAAGATCTGCGGATGTCAACCTGGCTAGTTCTGATACGGGAAATCGGGCTCTTGTGTACTTTAGCCATAACAGTGCTGATCCATCCCTGGTCGTCAGTTACCAGTTCAGGAGCGCCCGGGCGAACGTCTTTGTATTCCGGCAGGATCGCAGTAAAGGACGTATACATAGAGTCGATGCCTTCTTCTGCAAGCGGCGTAGTATTGTCAAAGCCTGCTACCGGAGCAGCGGAGTCAGCGTGCATCAGCTCGTTATCTTCCATAAACTGCTGCATAGCCATTTTAAAGGTTCCAAGGCGGCTGTCTTTAGCCATGTTCAGGATCTCTTCCTGATCGGCATGGCTAAGAACGTTGCTGCGTCTGCCAGTTTCGTTTTCAAATGCGTTGTATTTCATAGTGTCGTACTCCTCCTCACCATGCTGTACTTCGTCGTCATCGTCTTCATCATCCGACGGTTTCTTGTTTCCTTTTGATGCTTCATCCATCAGATAAGCAACTACACGGAGCTGCTCATCAGTCATTTCATCCAGGACGTCCTGTACGGATCTGCCCTCGCCGCTTTCTTTCTTTTCTTCTTTCGGATCGGCCACTTCTTTTTCCTCCTTATCAGCGTGCTCTAAATCTTCGAGTTCCTCTATCTGATAACCGGTAAACAAAATAGCCTCTGTATCAGACATATCGTAAGTACCGTCAGAATGAGCCAGCACTGCATTGTCAATAAATGCTCCCGGATTTGCACCGCCATACGGTACAAGTGATACTTCTCTGATCTTTCCTTTAAGAACGTTTCCGCTCTGCTGCTTCAAATGCGTTGCATAGATGCTGAGGTAACGAATATCACCGTGAGCAACTTCTTCTTTTGCTCGCTGTCCGTCCTCAGAATTGTTAAAGCAGCCATATGTGTATACGCCGTCAGGCTTATTCACAAGCAGAGCGTGACCAAGAATCGTCTTGGGCCCACCGTGATCGTGTCCCCAAACAAGTGGGACCGTTTCACCGTCACACTCTTTAAAGGCATCTGCGCGAATCGTTCTTCCATCAGAGCAAAGGAGATCATTTCTGGTGGCCCATCCGCCAAAGTCATAGCGTTTTTTAGCCATTTTGATTTTCCTTTCTGTTTTTGTTTTGCCGTTAGGTCGTAATCCTTTCTCAAGAGTTAACGTATGTCTTCCTCTATGTTGTTAGTCTTATCTAACCTTTAGGCAAAAGAAAAACTCAAATCTTCTTTAAGATCTGAGCTACATTATTACTGTGTTTATCTGTTTCGTCCCCAGCCGGGGTTTCTGCCGGAGGTTGTTCATCCTGCTGTGGCATGTTCGAGTTTCTAAGTTCGTCAGCCTGAGGATTGTCAGACGGACGATAGCCAATGATCTGTCTAACTTCATTAGAAGACAAGATCTCGTTTCTCGTAAATTTGTCAGCGATCTCAGCAATCTGCTCAACCGGGGTAAGCTTAAACGGATCACGGAAGAAGACAATGCTTTGTCCCTGTGTCCTAGCTTTCTTGGTTAAGAACTTCCAGCGCATAGCGTCGACTATTGCTGAAATGATTGGTTCGATTGTCCTCGACTGGTAATTAAGCATTGTAGCTGCATCAGCGGTTCCTTCAAAGACTGCTTTAGGCATACCAAGCTGCGAGAAAAGCATATTGGTATAGTACTCAACCTGTGTAAAGAGCTGATTCTCTACAGCGCGGTTCAGCTGAGTTACCTTCTCAGTACCGTCAATGTAGGCAATACCATACTTTGAACCTGAAAGCTGCCGTTCAATCTCTTTACGTCTACCTTCAGCTCTCTCTTTTCTCGTCTTCGAGCCAACACCATAAGGCACCTGAATAATCAGGTCAAGCTTGCCAGAACTAGACTGCCTGTCGATAACGTCAAGCATCCTTAGCTTACTAACAAGTCTCTGGTAGATCGAGTTTGGCTCGTTCATGATTGCAAAGAATGGATTCTCCGGCAATGCAACCATGGATTTAGGATAAAGCCGCTCCTCTTTCCTTCCGGTAATCTCATTGTAGAGAAGAACCGTTACATGCTGCGGATACCAGTGCGTAACTTTACCAATTCTAAGCGAACCGATGTCGTAAGAGGCCGTGATTCGAGGATCCGCCGTAGCTTCTGTCGGAACTATTGCAATAACTCCTTCGTCAAGTAATGACATAGCTGCGTCCTGAATGAACGATCTGCCAGACTGATCACAGTTTGCTGCCACAGTAAGACACTCGTTAAACGCAGAAGTCATCGGGCCTCGATATCGGTTCTCTTCATCCATTCTGGCGTGCTCGATAGAGTTGGACGCTACGTCCACAGCGATACGATTAAGGATAGCAGTAATCATCGATCGCTCGCTGCCTCTAGAGAGCCTATAGTAGTCAGGACGATAAACGTCGCCGGTTTCCATAGTTACCATCGGGGTCGGATCACGACCCATAAATGCGTTCCAGCCATGCTGTAACCTATCTTTTAAACTCATTTTGATTTTTACCTCTTAGACCACATCACCTTCCGATGAGTCCAGTTTCTTAAAGACGTTTCGTACGGTACAAATTTACCATTTTCATATGTGCCAGTTTCGAGATCTTTAATTTTAGTGTCTCCGTATTTTCCAAGTACACTGTCAACGTACTTCATTGACGCTTCATCAAACTTACGGTACGCTTCGCCGACACTTTTGTGATAGGCATCTACATCAATGCCTTTGTCGCGTGCGTACAGATGAAAAGAATCGATCTCATCCTGGTCAAAGTCTTCATCTGTATACATGTATCGCCATTCATCTTTTGTATAGCCATACTTTTTTCCGTTTTCTTCATACGTGGCGTCAGCAGCTTTTGCGGCATATTTTCTACGTTCTTTATCGTTTCGCCAGTATTCGTCCTCTAAGCGGTTCGATTCTTTATATGCAGCTTTCGCCTTTTGCATGGCATCGTATTCTTTGTTTTTAGGAAGAGTACTTTCGTTGAAAATACCGAAACGGCCTCGTCCTGCTTCCCTGACCATTTGCTTAGCGTATCGTTTCTGCCCAGCATCAGTTAATGATCCGTCCGGATTCTGGAAGCGACGGACACCCCATTTCTGACCTTTGATGCCGTGGTGCTTTAACTCAGGCTCAAACGGAACGGCTTGAACACCGTAATACTCAGATTCATATTTCATTTCAATCACCGCCAATCTTTATCGGCCGCTTTTCAAAAGCGTCGAAAAAACCGTCCAGATCGGCAGTTGGACAGAAAGACGACACAGTCCCGGTACGTTTATCAACTGCATAGTATGGAGCGTTAAAATCCGGCTCACCGGGTTTTTCAACAGCGACGAACAAATAGTACCGCCTGTCATAATCAGCGCCAGAAGTGACCGTAAGTTTGGGATACTTCTGTGTGATAAGCTCAGCTGCTCTACTAGGTCCTATCATGAACGGCACACCTCCTTGATCGTTTTGGCATTGAAATCGACGTTGTCTAATCTTGCGTATGAAACACTCTGGCAACGCTTCAAAATTTTCCTAGGATTCTTATATGTTCTATTAGATTGAGTACAACGTATTACTACGTTATCGCCATGAACTTCATAGACCATACTGTGGCCACCACCGCCAGCGCGATAATCCCACTGAACCATCAGATTTCCACGAGCACCGTTGCCTTGCTTTTTGAGCTCATTAATGGCAGCGTTTGATAAAGCACTATGCGTAATCGCTTCCATTCGGTCAGGCTTGTATGAAATATTCTTAACTTCAGCTTTTGGAAACCAACGCTTTACGTCATTGCTTGTGTAACCAAACGATGCCTTATTTGCAGTAACGTCATATCCGCGACGCCTCATTTCATAAGTAGCTGTGCAAAGCATGCAATTATTCTTGGTATTGTCGTTAAAGTTCTTAAAGCCAGGATTGACCATCTTAGCATCCTGATTTTCATTCATATCTTTTTGTTTAAGTTTTAAACCTGTCTTTTTATCAACCTTATCGTTCTTGGCCAAGAGTTTGTCTACTTTTGTTGTCAAAGAAT
>Ga0326513_10000099_pt1 | contig 62824 bp, 54 predicted proteins | sample 2_2465_0518_D_FD_203654 | JGI IMG/M metagenome (GOLD analysis project Ga0326513, IMG submission 203654) | Bovine rumen microbial communities from UC Davis, California, United States - 2_2465_0518 | ecosystem: Host-associated > Mammals > Digestive system > Stomach > Rumen | place: USA...
TACAAGAGTATATCCAGAATCAATTAAAAGAGGATCTGGAATACGATCAAATGACGTTAAAAGAGTATATTGACCCGTTCACGGGTGAGCCGGTAAAAGGAAACAAAAAATAAAGCCCAGGGGGCTGTGTAGGGAAATGTTTTGCGATTGGCGAACCTTTCAATGAGTCTTTAGACTCCAACGCCGGTAACGAGCCCTTATAGGGCGTGAACAAACCACCGGCTCAGCCGGTGGTTTTGATTGTGCGGAAGGAAGACCGGTCGGCGGAAAGCAGGCGGATTCCAGATCAAAAAATGTTAAATGTATGTCAAATTGGTTGAATTCAGATGCGAATGATAGTATAGTATACTAAGTGCAAATTTGAATTTTTTACATAAATGATGGAGGTAAAAGAATGAGCAACAATACGCAAAGCCCGGCAAGAGTGAGAATCAGTTCTCTTCTTGACGCGAACAGCTTTGTTGAGATCGGTGCCGGCGTAAAAGCCCGCAATACCGACTTCAACATGTCTGAGAAAAAAGCACCTTCGGACGGCGTAATTACCGGTTACGGTCTGGTAGACGGCAACCCGGTATACGTGTACAGCCAGGATGCTTCTGTGCTGAAAGGTACGGTCGGTGAGATGCACGCTCGCAAGATCGTAAACATTTATGAACTGGCACTGAAGACAGGTGCTCCGGTGATCGGTCTGATCGATTGCGCGGGACTTCGCCTGGAGGAGGCTACTGACGGTCTGAACGCTTTCGGCGAGATCTACATGGCACAGGCAAATGCTTCCGGTGTTATTCCGCAGATCACAGGTGTGTTCGGAACATGCGGCGGCGGCATGAGTGTCGTTTCTGCGCTTTCTGATTTTACATTCATGGAAGATAAAGCAAAAATGTTCGTAAATTCTCCTAACGCACTAGCGGAGAACAGCGAAGAAAAATGCGATACCGCTTCCGTGGAGTATCAGAGCAAAGAAGCCGGAACCGTAGATGGCAGAGGTACAGAGATCGAGGTGATCTCTGAGATCCGTAAGCTCATTTCGATCCTTCCTTCCAATAACGAAGATGACATGTCTTACAGAGAGACCCGTGATGATCTCAACAGAGTGTCTGAGGATCTTGCGAACTGCATTGACGATCCGGCACTCATTCTGCAGCGAATCGCCGATAACGGTGTTGTTTTTGAAGCAAAACCGGAGTTCGGCCGTGATATGGTCACTGCGCTCATCACATTGAACGGATATACGGCAGGCGTTGTTGCAAACCGCAATGTTCTTTTTGCAAAGGACGGAAGCAAGGCGGAGGAGTTCGGCAAGGTAATCAGTGCCAGAGGCGCGAGAAAAGCCGCTGAATTTGTAAACTTCTGCGATGCGTTCTCCATTCCGCTTGTTACATTTACCAATGTTAAGGGATTCAAGGCAATTGCCCATTCCGAGACCAAGATGGCAGATTCTGTTGCAAAACTGACCTACGCATTCGCGAATGCGACAACACCGAAGGTCGATGTGATTACCGGAGAAGCATTCGGAAGCGCATATCTGACAATGAACAGCAGATCGCTCGGCGCGGACCTTGTATACGCATGGGATGGCGCGAAGATCGGCATGATGGATGCGCTGGCCGCAGCCAAGATCATGTACGCTGACGCTGACGGCGAAACTGTTCGCGAAAAAGCGGCCGCTTATGATGAGCTGCAGAACAGTGTAGAGGCAGCTGCCGCAAGAGGCTTTGTGGACGCGGTTATCGACGCATCCGAGACCAGAAAGTATCTGATCGGAGCGCTGGATATGCTCTTTACCAAGAGAGAATTCCGTCCGGATAAGAAACACGGAACAAAATAAGAGAGGGACGCACAATGAGAAAATTAAAAGGTAAAATGAAAGCCTTTCTTTTGCTTGCTGCATGCCTGGTATTCATGATTTCCGCAGTACCGGTTTCCGCTGAGATCGATGAGAATACGAAGACCAATCTTCAGACGTCGGTCGAAAGTTTTCTGGAACAGGTATACACGATCGATGATTCCCAGCTTGAGATGCTGAAAGAGAACGGCGGTGTGTACAGCGTTATCTATGACGCGTGGGTAGGCAAGGATGAGGCAAAGGGAGACCGCGAGATCGTCGGTGCTTTCCAGAGCGTGGAATCCACCGTTGTCAATGATGAAGACCCGGACGAGGTCGTTGTAACCTCTGATGTGAAATTTGCAAATTACGATGCGGAAGTTATTCTGTACTTTGACGGAACCGGAACGACACCGAAGAACTATGTCATGAATATTCAGTACTCCCTGGCCGAGAAGATGACGCAGGCGGCACAGAACATGGCGGTAGGTCTGATCGTCGTATTCGCTGTTCTGCTTTTCCTGACACTGGTTATTTCTCTGTTCAGATTTATCGGACCGAAGAAAAACAACCAGGCAAAAAAAGCGCAGTCTGATTCGAAGGTTGCTGCACCGGTAAAGGCACAGAATGTGTCTGCCCCTCAAGCAGCGCCGGCAGCCGCTGCAGTGAGCACCGGATCAGATGATAATGAAATTGCGGCTGTTATTGCTGCTGCGATCGCCGCAGCACTGGAAGAGGCACCGTCCGCAAGCGGATATGTTGTAAGATCGATCCGCAAGGTAAGAACGGGAAGCTGGAAGAGAGTATAAGGAGGAAACTTTGATGAAAAACTATACAATTACAGTCAATGGCAATGTATATCAGGTTACCGTTGAAGAAGGAACGACCGCAGGCGTTGTTCAGCAGGCAGCACCGGCAGCACCCGCACCGGCGGCAGCTCCTGCAGCAGCACCGGCACCGGCAGCAGCTCCTGCACCGAAAGCAGCACCGGCAGCAGCTGGTTCTGTGGATGTAACAGCAACCGTACCGGGCAAGATCGTCCGCGTGGAAGCAGGTGTAGGCACAGCCGTTAAGTCCGGTGATGCGATCCTGGTTCTTGAAGCAATGAAGATGGAAATTCCGGTCGTAGCTCCCCAGGATGGTACCGTAGCATCTGTTAATGTCAGCGCAGGCGATGCAGTAGAAGCCGGCGATGTACTGGCTACCATGAACTAATAGTGAACATTTTTGTTCACTGTTTCAATTCTGACCGGAGGGTTATAAAAAATGATCTTATCAACTTTAGAAAATCTGATTCATCAGACTGCCTTCTTCAACGTTACATGGGGCAACTTCGTAATGATCGCCGTTGCGTTTGTCTTCCTGTATCTGGCAATCAAGCATGATTTCGAGCCGCTTCTTCTGGTGCCGATCGCGTTCGGTATGCTGCTCGTAAATATTTATCCGGATATCATTGCAGGCCCGAGCACAGATGCAGCCGGCATCGAACATGCAGGCGGTCTTCTGTGGTATTTCTTCCAGCTGGACGGCTGGTCAATTCTTCCGTCACTGATCTTCATGGGTGTCGGAGCAATGACAGACTTCGGTCCGCTTATTGCAAACCCGATTTCCTTTGTAATGGGCGCTGCAGCACAGGCAGGTATCTACGTTGCTTACTTCCTGGCGATCTTCCTTGGATTCAATGGAAAAGCCGCAGCCGCTATCTCCATCATCGGCGGAGCGGACGGCCCGACCTCCATCTTCCTCAGCGGTAAGCTTGGCCAGACGGCTCTTATGGGTCCGATCGCCGTTGCGGCATATTCCTATATGTCCCTCGTACCGATCATTCAGCCGCCGGTAATGAAACTCCTCACAACAGAGAAGGAGAGAAAGATCAAGATGCAGCAGCTTCGTCCGGTATCCAAACTGGAGAAGATCCTGTTCCCGATCGTCATTACCGTCGTTGTATGTCTGCTTCTTCCGTCCACAGCTCCGCTCGTAGGTATGCTGATGCTCGGAAACCTCTTCCGTGAGTCCGGCGTTGTAAAACAGCTGACCGAGACCGCTTCCAATGCGATGATGTACATCGTTGTTATCCTTCTGGGAACTTCCGTAGGTGCTACAACAAGTGCAGAGGCATTCCTGAATGTAACAACTCTGAAGATCGTTCTTCTGGGTCTGGTTGCTTTCGTGTTCGGTACGGCAGCCGGAGTCCTTCTCGGAAAACTTTTGTGTGTACTTACCCATGGAAAGATCAATCCGCTGATCGGATCCGCCGGTGTATCCGCCGTTCCGATGGCAGCCCGTGTATCTCAGAAGGTCGGAGCGGAAGCAGATCCGACAAACTTCCTGCTGATGCACGCAATGGGACCGAACGTAGCCGGTGTTATCGGTACCGCGGTAGCGGCCGGAACCTTCATGGCAGTATTCGGTGTAAACTAATAATCGTTGAATTTTAGGAGGAAAATATTCATGGCAGAGATTGAGAAAAAACCTGTCAAGATTATGGAAACGATCCTTCGTGACGCACACCAGTCGCTGATCGCGACCCGTATGCCCACCGAGGAAATGCTTCCGATCATTGAGAAAATGGACCAGGTCGGCTATCATGCCGTTGAGTGCTGGGGCGGCGCAACCTTCGATTCCTGCCTGCGGTTCCTTCATGAGGATCCGTGGGAGAGACTGAGAAAGCTCCGTGACGGCTTCAAAAATACCAAACTGCAGATGCTGTTCAGAGGACAGAACATCCTCGGATACAAGCCGTACGCAGATGATGTTGTAGAATACTTTGTACAGAAATCCGTAGCAAACGGCATCGACGTAATCCGTATCTTCGACTGCCTGAACGATCTTCGTAACCTGGAGACCTGTGTCAAGGCGGCAAACAAGGAGAAGGGTGCGGAGGCTCAGGTCGCTCTTTCCTATACCCTCGGTGATTCCTACACCATGGAGTACTGGACCAAGAAGGCAAAAGCCATCGAAGAGATGGGCGCTGATTCTATCTGCATCAAGGACATGGCAGGCCTTCTGACGCCGTATAAGGCCACAGAGCTCGTAACGGCTCTGAAAGAGACCACAAGCCTCCCGATCGAGCTTCATACCCATTACACCTCCGGTGTAGCTTCCATGACCTATATGAAGGCCGTAGAGGCAGGTGTGGATATTATCGATACCGCGATGTCTCCGTTCGCTCTGGGAACTTCCCAGCCGGCGACAGAGGTTATGGTAGAGACCTTCCGTGGAACTCCGTACGACACCGGTCTGGATCTCAGAAAGCTTGAAGAGATCGCCGATTACTTCCGTCCGTACAGAGATGAGTGCCTGGAAAGCGGTCTTCTGAATCCGAAGAACATGGGGGTAAATATCAAGACTCTCGTATACCAGGTACCTGGCGGCATGCTTTCCAACCTGACAAGCCAGCTGGCTCAGCAGCATGCGGAAGATAAGTTCTACGAAGTACTGGAGGAGGTTCCGAACGTACGTAAAGACCTCGGAAACCCGCCGCTTGTTACTCCGTCTTCCCAGATCGTCGGTACACAGGCCGTATTTAACGTTATCATGGGCGAACGCTACAAGATGATCACCCAGGAGACCAAGGACATTCTTGCCGGCAAATACGGCACGACCACCGATCCGGTAAATCCGGAGCTTCAGAAGAAAGCTCTCGGCGATGTAGAGCCGATCACCTGCCGTCCGGCTGATCTGCTTGAGCCGCAGCTTCCGGAGATGGAGAAAGCAATTGCCGCTTACAAACAGCAGGATGAGGACGTGCTCAGCTACGCGCTCTTCCCGCAGGTAGCGATGGACTTCTTCAAATACAGAGATGCGCAGAAGACAGGCGTAGACGCAAAGAAAGCGGATACAGAGAATAAGGCATACCCGGTATAATTTCCCGCATTGCCTGCAATAAAAATAAGGGGCTGCGTTTCACGCAGCCCAAATAAAAGAGGTACCTCCGCACGGGAGGTACCTCTTTTTGCATGCCTGCAGACAGACGGACGGCAGCACACAGGACTATCCCCTTGCTCCGTTTCCCTCGTGACTGACGGTATCTGGATCAATCCACGTAATGAGTCACTCAGTCCAAATGTCGCTGCGTGGATACTCCTGCCTGCTGCCTGTAAACTTGCAGGAATGTTAGCATTCAGGGGTTCAACATCAGCTATCTATATCAAATATGCAGGGGTGGCTGAGACACAGATGGCAGAGAGACAGAAAGCAGAAAAGAATTGTCCTCGCAGCGACATTTGGACTGAACGGCACGTTGCCTTGAATAACAGGAACGTTGAAGCCGTGAGGGAAACGGAGCCAGAGGACATTCTTTTCTGCTTTATTATTATATGCTATTTTAGTGTTATTTGCGTTCCGGCTGTCTTTGCGGGTGTGCATCGTGCGGTGTTTACGCGGTTCTGCGCCGGCGCGTCTTCAGCCGCTCTTTGATCCGGTTATACAGCAGGTTGAGCTGCGTGATGATACGGATCAGGTAACGCAGGATCGGTTCGGTCGCGATCGAGAAGACGACGAACAGCATGATGCATCGTGTGGACATTCCGGTGATTCCGAAGAAGCCGTGCAGGAAGATCAGGCAGAAGAGCATTGCACCCATGCAGCCGAGTACGATTCCCCACTTGTAAGGATCCATCGGTTTGGTAATGTGGTGCAGGATCATGAATCCGACGATCGCCATCAGGATCGCGCAGGCAGTCGAGATATCGATCGAGCTTACGTCGAAGACCTCACCGAATACGACAAGGGAAGCGATGACGAAGAAGTCGGTGAGCGCTGCCGGCATGGCCTTCAGCATGACATTCGACATGAACTTTCCTTTGATCAGATTGCGGTTCGGAATCTGCGACATGAAGAAGCCGGGCACGCCGATCGTGAAGGCACTGATCAGGGAGATCTGCGCCGGTTTGAGCGGATAACTCATGCCGAAGATGATCGAGAACAGGGCAAGGAGGAGGGAGAAGATGTTTTTCACGAGGAAAAGGGCTCCCGAACGTTCCATGTTGTTGACGATCTGCCGGCCCTCCATAACGATCTCCGGCATGTGCGAGAAATCATTGTCGAGAAGGACGAGCTGTGATGCCTGCGCCGCGGCGTCCGAACCGGCAGCCATGGCAACAGAGCAGTCGGCATCTTTGAGGGCAAGCACATCGTTGACACCGTCACCGGTCATCGCAACCGTTTTGCCTGCTGCTTTTAAAGCGTGGACGAACTGACGCTTCTGGGCCGGTGTCACACGCCCGAAAACGGTATATTTCTGAACCGCTTCGAAGACCGCCTCTTTGGTCGTAAGTGTGGAGGCATCTACATAGAGATCCGCGTTGGCAATACCTGCCTGGGTAGCTACTTCGGATACGGTCACCGGATTATCACCGGAGATGACCTTTACTTCGACGCCCTGTTCGTGGAAGAAACCGAAGGTTTTATCCGCATCCTTACGGATCTTATTGGCAATGACAACGAGGCAGTACGGAGTGACCGCCGCGGTCAGCGCGGAACCGTCCGGTGTTCCGGCATATTTACCGAAGACCATGACACGGAAGCCCTGACGGCTCTGTTCTTCGATCTTATCACGATACGTATCGTACCGGTCTTTCAGAATGAATTCCGGTGCGCCGAGAACATACGATCCGTGAGAAAAACTTGCGCCGGAATATTTATATGCCGAACTGAAACCGGAGACACTGACAGGAGCTGCGCCGGAGGTGCGGGTGAAGTATTCCTTCATCGCTTCCATAGTGATATTGTCCGCCTGCTGTGCGGAGACAAAGTCTCCGAGGAGTTCCTCGATCGGGGTGATGCTCTTGTCGTTCAGATACGGGTCGAGAGGGATGACCTCGTTGACAAGCATCTTGTTTTCGGTGATGGTTCCTGTTTTATCGACGCAGAGCACGTTGACACGGGCAAGTGTTTCGATACACTTCATATCGTGAACGAGAACCTTTTTCATGGAGAGCTTAACGGTACCGGCCGCCAGTGTGATGCTGGACAGGAGATACAGACCCTCTGGGATCATGCCGATAACGGCGGCAACCGTCGAAGTGACACTGTCCTTGATCGTATTCTGCTGTACAAAGAATTCCTGGTAGAACAGCAGAATACCGATCGGAATGATAGCGATACCGGCGATCATAACGATGCGGTCGAGAGACCGGATCATCTCGGATTGTTCGCCGGTGCGCGACTGCTTTGCCTGCATGGTCAGTTTGTTAATATAGGAATCTTCACCGATCTTTTCGATCCTTGCGTAGCAGGTTCCGGAGACGATGAAAGAACCGCTCATCAGATGATCGCCCGGTCTCTTTGCGATTTCGTCCGACTCACCGGTAAGGAGCGATTCGTTGACGGAAACGGAACCGTCGAGCACAACGGCATCCGCCGGGATCTGATTCCCGGCGCCGAAGATCACGATATCGTCGAGGACCAGTCCTTCGGCCGGGATCGTACGGATCTTGCCGGAGCGGACGACCTTTGCTTTCGGCGCGTTGAGAACGGACAGATTGTCGAGCGTTTTTTTCGCGTTCAGCTCCTGAACGATACCGATCAGCGAGTTAGCGATGATGATCGGAAGGAAGGTCAGGTCGCGGAAGGAACCTACAAGGATCAATACGACCGTGATCAGAAGGAAGATCAGGTTGAAGTAAGTGATCGTATTGCTTTTAATGATGTCCTTTACGGATTTGGAAGGCGGCTCCACGGCCTCATTTGACCAGCCGTTCGCCTTATATTCGGCAACCTGTGCCTTTGTCAGTCCGGTACGGATGTCGGCTTCATAGCGCGTGGTGGGGCGGCGCCTGAGGAGCGTCGTATCTGCCGCGTGTTTTCTGTCCGCTTTTTTCTTTGTTGAGCTTTTCTTTGCCTGTGGCATGTAAATGTTTTTCCTTTCAGAGAATAGCAAAGGATAATCAAAGGATGGTGCGTGTTCATGTGATCAGGATTCTTCGCGGATTCCGGAAATATCCGGGATGCACATCAGGGAATAGTTGGTATAGTAGACAACGAATCCCGGGCGTGCGCCGTTCGGTTTTCTGAGATTTTTCTTCAGTGTGTAATCCACTTCGACCTTCGGCGCGTTTTTACCGCTGGAATAGAAGGCCGCGAGAGCGCCTGCCTCTTCGAAGGTGCGGTCCGGAACTTCCCGGCCGTTTGCTTTTACGATGACATGTGATCCCGGCATCTTCTTCGCGTGGAACCACCAGTCGCTGCCGGAGGCCATTTTGAAAGAGACTTCCTCGTTCTGGTAGTTGTTTTTGCCGACATATATGTCGAAGCCGTCACTCGATACATAGTGAAGCGGCTTTGAAACGGATTTTTTGCGTTTGCTGTCCGTCTGTTTGTGGCGGATGAAACCGTAGTCAACGAGCTCCTGGCGGATCTGCGAGAGATCGTTCTCATCGCGGGCGATCTGCAGAGCGTTGGAGATATTATCGAGCTGGTCGATCTCCTTCTCCGTTTCTTCAATACGGTCGGTCAGAGCATCGGCTGTTCTCTTGAGCTTGTTGTAGCGGTCGAAATAATGCACGGCATTTTCGCCCGGTGTCAGTGTCGGATCGAGCGGGATGCTGATCGGCTCATTATCATAGTAATTGATGCATTCAAGAGTTTTTGCGCCCGGTTCGAGTCCGTATCCGTAGGTATTGATAAGTTCTCCGTAAATGCGGAATTTCTCCTTCTTTTCGGTATCGTGCATCTGCTTTTCCTGAACGGAAAGGGTGCGCGCGCTGTGCTCGACCGCTGTCTTGACGATCTTTCGGAGATCGGCAGAACGCTGCCGGATCCTGGTGATCCGTTCTTTTTCTCCGTAGTAAGACCGGATCAGTTCGGAGACCGAATCAAAGCTTTTCGATTCCATGTCACCGAAAGACCGGAGCGGGATCGAAGCGTATTCAAACGGAACGCCGTCCTTGAAGTAGAGCGTCGGTTGAAAATTGCCGCTTCGAATATCCTCCATTATACCCTCAAAGGTGTGAAAAAGGTGTGTTTTGGCCGCGGCATTCAAATCGCCGGCAGGCAGATCGCTTCCGAGGGACGCGCGGTGGCAGATCTCTTCCGCAATGAGCGGAGAGAGCCCGGTGAGCGACGTATAGATCGCCTTATAAAGGGGCAGCTGCTTCGCGCAGACGGTGGTCAGAAAATCCTCTTCATTGATGGTGAGCGGATCGGCTTTCTGCTGTGAATCGGGAATAAAATATTTCCGGCCCGGAAGAACTTCGCGGACAGAGCTGATATTGAAGGAGATCCGCTTGATCGAATCAACGATCGTGTCGTCTTCGTTCAGGAAGATGATATTGCTGTATTTTCCCATGAGTTCAACGACCAGACGACGGCTTCGAAGATCGCCGAGCTCGTCGCGATGTTCGATCGTCATGGAGAGGACGCGTTCGAGACCGGGCTGCGTAAAGCCTGTGATCTTGCCTCCCGCGGCGTGCTTCCGCATCAGCATACAGAAATTCGGCGCGTTCATCGGTGCCGGTTTGTTGTCCGCGGTCAGGCAGACGAGCGGCAGAGAGGCGCCGGCGGAGATCAGCAGGCGGTACTGGTTACTGTTGTTCTTGATCGTGAGGATCAGTTCATCCGGCTCCGGCTGAATGATCTTTGCGATGCGTCCGCCCGTCAGAACGCTGTCCAGTTCGTTTCGTATATTCGCGATGGTAATGCCGTCAAATGCCATAAAAAACCTCTGTTCTAAAAGATTACATAATGAATTAATTATACACAGAATGAGAACACTTTCCAATAAGAATAAACAAATTCATCAAAGTTCGTTCGCGCAGCCGTTTTTGTGGTATGATAGGCAGACGGAATCGGGGAATTTACAGGCGCAGGCAGCGCTGCGGAGCAGAGAAAAACGGACGGCACAGAAACAGCAGTTCAGAGCAGCAGATGCCGGGAGTTTGCAGCAGATATGACAGGGTGAAAGATGAAAATCAAAACATTTAACGATAGTATGAAAGAATTGTACGGAAGAAAGGTCTACAAGCTGTCGCTCTCGTCAGGCTGCACCTGTCCGAACAGGGACGGGCGGATCGGAACGGGCGGCTGTACCTTCTGTTCCGAGGGCGGATCCGGAGATTTCGCCGCACCGTTTACTTCGATCGATGAGCAGATCCGAAAAGCAAGGCTGCTTGTCGACGCGAAGATCCCGTCGAAGATCCCGTCGGAAGAGCGGCGCTATATCGCCTATTTTCAATCGTACACAAATACATACGGGGATACTGCGAGGTTGAAATCGCTGTATACGGAAACGATCAACCGTCCCGAGATCGTCGCCCTGTCGATCGGTACGCGGCCGGACTGCCTTGATAAAGAAAAGATCGGGATGCTGCAGGAACTGAACCGGATCAAGCCTGTCTGGGTCGAACTGGGGCTCCAGACGATTCATGACCGGACGGCAGAGCGGATCAACCGTGGGTATACACTCGACGTTTTTACCGACGCCTTCCAAAGGCTCAAGGCGGCGGATCTTGCGGTCATCGTGCATGTGATCCTGGGACTTCCGGGGGAAACAGAAGAAGAGATGCTGGAGACGGTGCGGTACCTCGCGGATTGCAAACCTCACCCGGACGGTGTGAAGCTGCAGCTTTTACACGTGTTGAAGGGGACGAAGCTTGCCGCGGAATACGAAGAAAAGCCTTTCCGGATCTTCACACTTGAAGAGTATTGCCGGCTTGTTGTTCGCTGTCTGCAGATCCTTCCGGAGGACATCGTGATCCATCGCATCACCGGTGACGGACCGAAGCGTCTGCTGATCGCGCCGATCTGGAGCGCGGACAAGAAGAAAACATTAAATGCACTGAATAAGGCGATCCGTGAAGCGGACAGAAAAGTTTTTATTTGACGGAAAAGGATCACCGCTTTATAATGACTCTGTATGTAATGAGAATTGGGGGATTTTCGATTATGATATACAGCATGACCGGCTTTGGCCGGGCAGAAGAGCAAAATGACAGATACAAGATCACCGTGGAACTGAAGTCGGTCAATCACCGGTATCTGGAATTCAATATCAAGGCACCGAAGAAATTCAGCCTCTTTGAATCCTCTATCCGGAACCTGCTTAAGGAATATGCGGTAAGAGGCAAGATCGATGTATTTATTTCGTATGAGGATTTTACTGCAGGCAGTGTTACACTGAATTATAACCGTGATGTTGCTGCGCAGTATGTCAATTACGCTTCCCGGATGGCAGAGGAATTCGGACTGTCGAACGATCTGACGGTATCCCGTCTGATGGGATGCGCCGATGTCCTGACCATGGAAGAGGTCGCCGTTGACGAAGAAGAGCTCTGGAAGGAGCTGGAAGCCGTTCTTCGAAAAGCCGCGGAAAGCTTCCGTGCGACGCGCAACGCCGAGGGTGAGAATATCCGCAATGATCTGTACGCGAAGCTGGATCACATGAATGCTGATGTAGAGAAGATCATTGAAAGAGAGCCGGGCATTATCGAAGAATACAAGACGCGTCTTCGTGAAAAAACGAAGGAGCTTCTGGAGGACGCGCAGATCGATGAGGGACGGATCGCCGCGGAAGTAGTGATCTTTGCCGATAAGATCTGTACCGACGAAGAAACGGTTCGCCTGCAGAGTCATATCAAAAACATGCGGGAGGCTCTCAAAAACGGGGACGGCATCGGCAGAAAACTGGATTTCCTGGCACAGGAAATGAACAGAGAGGCGAATACGACACTTTCCAAATCGAATGACAGGGAGACCTCGGAGATCGCCGTGGAACTGAAGACAGAGATAGAAAAGATCAGAGAGCAGATACAGAACATTGAGTAAACTGGTAAATATCGGATTCGGCAATTCCGTAAACGCGGATCGCGTGATCGCTGTGGCGAGTCCGGTCGCGGCACCGGTCAAACGGCTGGTCAGCTGCGCACGAGAAAACGGATCGCTCATTGACGCGACCCAGGGCAGGAAGACAAAGGGTGTCATCATCATGGATCAGAACAGTGTGGTCCTTTCGGCGCTGCAGCCGGAGACCATTCTGAAGCGGTTTAATGACCCGGGTGCATTCGCAGGGGAAGAGAAAAATGAGGTCGAAGATGAATAAAGGTTTACTGGTTGTTCTCTCGGGCTTTTCCGGTTCGGGAAAAGGAACTCTGATGAAGAGACTCCTGGAGAAATACGATAATTACGCACTTTCCGTATCGGCAACGACGCGTTCACCACGTCCCGGAGAGAGAGAGGGCGTTGAGTATTTTTACAAATCCGAAGAGGAATTCGCCCGGATGATGGCAAATGATGAGTTTTTGGAGTATGCGTGCTATGTGTCTCATTCATACGGTACTCCAAAAGCCTATGTGGAACAGAAGTTGAATGAAGGAAAGGACGTCATCCTTGAGATCGAGATCCAGGGAGCACTGAAGGTCAAGGCCAAACGGCCCGATACCCTGCTGGTGTTCGTAACGCCGCCGTCGGCGGAGGAACTGGAGAAGCGACTTGTGGGCCGCGGAACCGAGACACCGGAAGTGATTCAGTCGCGAATGCGTCGTGCGGTCGAAGAGGCGGGATCGATGGAGCTGTATGACTATATCGTCATTAATGATACCGTCGAAGAATGTGTGGATGAACTCCACAAGCTGATCCGGTCCCAGCACAACCAGGTATCTCACCAGAAAGAATTTATTTCCAGGATTCAGAAAGAACTCACAGAACGAGAGGAGATTAACAAATGATTCATCCGTCTTATGTAGAAATGATTGAGCAGATCAACAAGGGGCAGGACCCGGAGGAAGCGCCGCTGGTAACAAGCCGCTATTCCATCGTGCTGGCTACCGCCAAGAGAGCACGTCAGCTGATCGCCGGCGCGGAGCCGATGGTCAGAGATATTGACAAAAACGGCAGCCCGAGAAAACCGCTTTCCATCGCTGTTGATGAATTGTACGAAGATAAGGTACATATTATCGCAAGAGATGAAAATACGGACGAGCAGTAATTTATGAACAGGAAAATTTTATTTGTATCCCTCGGCTGCGACAAAAACCTGGTCGACACCGAGCATATGCTGGGAAAACTGGCGGGGCGCGGCTTTGAAATGACCGATGATGAGGCAGATGCCGATGTGATCATTATCAATACCTGCTGCTTTATCGACTCTGCCAAGGAAGAGAGCATCAATGCCATTATGGAAATGGCGCCTTACCGCAGAGAGGGCAAATGCAAAGCGCTGATCGTAACGGGCTGCATGGCGGAGCGCTACAGGCAGGAAGTACTTGACGAGATCCCGGAGGTCGACGCGATCGTCGGCACGAACAGTTATAACCGGATCGATGAAGCACTTGCCGCCGTTGAGCACGGAAGAAGAGAAGCGATCCTTGAGCCGCTTGAAGGGATTCCGGAAGGCGAGAAAACGCGTGTCATGACGACAGGCGGCTTCTACGAATACCTGAAGATCGCGGAGGGCTGTGACAAGCACTGTACCTACTGCGTGATCCCGAGCCTTCGCGGCGCTTATCGAAGCGTTCCTATGGAAGACATCCTCGAAGAAGCAAAACAGCTGGCAGAGGACGGCATCAAAGAGCTGATCCTTGTGGCGCAGGAGACGACGCGTTACGGCATCGACCTGTACGGCGAAAAGTCCCTGCATATTCTGCTTCGGAAACTTGCGGAGATCGACGGTATCCAATGGATCCGCGTTATGTACTGCTATCCGGAGGAGATCTATCCGGAACTGATCCGGGCCATGAAGGAAGAGTCGAAGATCGTTCATTATCTTGATCTTCCGATCCAGCATGCCAATGACGAGATTCTGAAGCGCATGGGCCGCCGCACAACCAAGCAGCAGCTCATCGATATCGTGGCAAATCTGCGTAAAGAGATTCCGGATATTGCTCTTCGCACCACGCTGATCACCGGTTTCCCGGGCGAGACAACGGCACAGCATCTGGAATTGATGGACTTTGTGGAGACACAGAAGTTTGACAGACTCGGTGTATTCACCTACTCGCAGGAGGAGGGAACGCCGGCGGCCGCTATGTCCGGACAGGTCGATGAAGAGACAAAAGAAAATCGCAAGGACGAACTGCTGACGCTTCAGCAGGATGTTTCTCTCGGAAGAAATGAGGAACAGATCGGCCGTGAGTTGGAAGTCTTTGTGGAAGGTTACGTGGATAATGAGGAGGCGTATGTCGGACGTACTTACGCCGACGCCCCCGGCATCGACGGACTTTGCTTTATCAGAACAGATGAGACACTTCATTCCGGCGATTTCGTACAGGTCGAAGTTACCGGAGCACTGGAATATGATCTGATTGGAGAGTATAGAGATGAATTTACCGAATAAACTGACATGCCTCCGCATGGCTATGATTCCGTTTTTTGTACTGTTTGTAAATCTTCCGGGAACTCCTGCCGCGATCATCGCACTGGTGATCTTCATTGCGGCAAGCCTCACCGATACGGCTGACGGCTATATTGCCCGCAAATACAACCTGGTAACCGATTTCGGAAAGTTTATGGATCCGCTTGCGGATAAGCTTCTGGTATGCTCCGCGCTGATCCTCTTTGCGGCAAGCGGTGACATTCCTTCCTGGATCGTCATCATCATCATCGCGAGAGAGTTTATCATCAGCGGTTTCCGCCTGATCGCGGCGGACAACGGCATTGTGATCGCCGCAAGCTGGTGGGGCAAGGCAAAAACGATTGCGCAGATGGTGACCATCGTGGTGATCCTTCTTCGTATCGAGGCTCTCAAGCCGTTACAGACCGTACTGATCTATGTATCGCTTGTACTGACCGTCGTATCGCTGATCGATTACATTATGCAGAATAAACAGGTCCTCGGATCACAGAAATAATTAGTTACAAAAACGGGTGCTCGCGTACCCGTTTTTATTGTATGGAGAAACCTTTGGGAGAAAGCTATGACAAAAGAAGAAATGATCGTATCGGAGCTGCGGAAGAGAAAACAGACGCTGACAACGGTGGAATCCTGTACCGGCGGCGCGATCTCCGCAAGAATCGTCGATGTGCCGGGTGCATCGGATGTGCTGAAGGAAGCTTTTGTCACCTATTGTGATGAAGCAAAGCATGATCTTGTCGGCGTATCCGAAGAGACTCTTCGCGAACATACGGCGGTGAGCCGCGAGACGGCAGTCGAAATGGCCGAAGGAGGCAGAAAAACCGCCGGAGCGGATCTCTGTCTGTCGGCGACGGGTATCGCGGGACCGGGAGGAACGAAAGAATTCCCGGCGGGCCTCGTCTACATCGGATGCTCCTACGGCACGGTAACAAGGGTGGAAGAGCACCGCTTTCAGGGAAGTCGAAACGAGGTTCGCATGCAGGCCGTAGACGCGGCACTGGATCTGGCCGTGCAGATGATACTGGGTTGATTTCTCTGGTATTCTGGACAGGGCAGCACCGTTTTTGCTTAATAATGAGTATTTTTTTTCCGGATCCGAATGATTAAAATTGTATCTTGTATAAGTATTGACTGCGCGCAATAGCGGGTGATCAAAGCAGGATAGATTAAACTTTTTGTTGTCAGTACAGTGACAGATCGGGAGGAAAAATATGGCTGTTAAGTACGTTTTTGTAACAGGCGGTGTGGTATCCGGTTTAGGAAAGGGAATTACGGCAGCTTCTCTCGGCCGGCTGCTGAAGGCGCGCGGATACAAGGTCACGATGCAGAAATTCGATCCTTATATCAATGTAGATCCGGGAACGATGAATCCGATCCAGCACGGCGAAGTCTTTGTTACGGATGACGGCACGGAGACGGACCTCGATCTGGGACACTACGAGCGCTTCATCGATGAAAGTCTTGATCATAATTCCAATGTTACGACGGGCAAGGTATACTGGAATGTTCTCTCGAAGGAGCGCCACGGAGATTACGGCGGAGGAACGGTTCAGGTCATTCCGCACATTACCAATGAGATCAAGAGCCGTTTCTACAAGGCAAAAAACGAGTCGGACAATACGATCGCCATTATTGAAGTCGGCGGTACGGTCGGTGATATCGAGAGCCAGCCGTTCCTGGAGGCGATCCGTCAGTTTCAGCATGAGGTGGGTCACGAGAATGCGATCATGATCCACGTGACCCTCGTTCCCTATATCCGGGCATCCGGCGAACTGAAGACCAAACCGACGCAGACCTCCGTTAAGGCTCTGACAAGTCTCGGCATCATGCCGGACATTATTGTGACCCGTTCGGAATACAGGCTTTCCGAGCAGGAGATCAACAAGATCGCTCTTTTCTGCAACGTACCGGGAGATCAGGTCCTGCAGAATCTGGATGTGGAATATCTCTACGAGGCTCCGCTTGCCATGGAGAAGGAAAGACTTGCAGATGTCACCCTGAAATGTCTCCATCTGCCGGATCCGGAACCGGATCTTTCGGACTGGACGGCAATGGTCGACAAACTGCGGAATCTCCGCCATGAAGTCACGGTCGCCCTTGTCGGCAAGTATATTTCTCTGCATGACGCGTACCTTAGCGTAGTGGAGGCATTAAAGCACGGTGGAATTCACAACAGCACAGAAGTGAATATCCGCTGGATCGATTCTGAACTGGTTACTGAGGAAACGGTCGACGAACTTCTCGGCGGTGTGGACGGCATCCTTGTTCCGGGAGGCTTCGGTTCACGCGGTGTGGAAGGAAAGATCCTGGCTGCGCACTACGCGAGAACGCATAAGATCCCATATCTCGGACTCTGTCTGGGTATGCAGGCAGCGATCATTGAATATGCCAGAGACGTTGTCGGATATTCGGATGCGCATTCGATCGAGATCGATCCGGATACGACACATCCGGTCATCGCGTTGATGCCGGATCAGAACGGTGTCACCGACATAGGAGGCACATTAAGACTGGGTTCCTACCCCTGCCATTTGAAGGAGAACACCCTGGCACTTGAACTCTACGGCCATCCGGAGATCAACGAACGACACAGACATCGCTACGAAGTTAATAATGACTATAGAAAAGTACTGGAAGAATGTGGTATGATTCTGTCTGGACAATCTCCGGACGGAAGAATCGTTGAGATGATCGAACTCCCAAGAGAAGTACATCCTTTCTTCATTGCCACACAGGCCCATCCGGAATTCAAGAGCAGACCGAACAGACCGCATCCTTTGTTCCGCGGTTTTGTGGCGGCTATGCTCACCTATAATACTGCCGAACATTAATTATGCAGGAGGATGAACATGTTTAAGGCAAATCAGAACTATCTGAGACTACAGGGCAGCTATCTTTTTTCCACGATCGCGAAAAAGGTATCCGCGTATACAGCGGCTAATCCGGATGCGGATATTATCCGCCTCGGCATCGGTGACGTAACACTTCCGCTCGCAGATACCGTGATCCGTGAGCTTCATGCAGCCGTAGACGAGATGGGAAACGCAAAAACGTTTCACGGCTATGCGCCGGATCTCGGCTATGATTTTCTGCGCGCAGCGATCGCCGCGGAGTATAAGGGAAGAGGCTGCAGCGTAGCCGAGGATGAGATCTTTGTATCGGACGGCGCCAAGAGCGATTCCGGCAATATTCAGGAGATCTTCAGCAATGACTGCAAAGTAGCGGTCTGCGATCCGGTATATCCGGTATATGTGGATTCCAATGTTATGGCCGGCAGAAGCGGTGAATGGAATGCCGATCTGCAGAGATACACCAACTATATTTATATGCCGTGTACGGAAGCCAATCATTTCCTTCCGGAATTTCCGAAGGAGAACCCGGACATCATCTATCTGTGTTTCCCGAACAATCCGACCGGTATGACGATCTCCAAACCGGAACTGCAGGAGTGGGTCGATTACGCAAATCGGATCGGGGCAGTAATTCTCTATGACGCCGCTTACGAGGCATACATCTCCGAGCCGGACGTACCGCATTCCATCTATGAGTGCGAGGGCGCAGAGACCTGCGCGATCGAGATCCGCAGCTTCTCCAAGAATGCCGGCTTTACCGGTGTCAGACTGGGATTCACCGTTGTTCCGAAGGCACTGAAGGATGCCGACGGCGTAAGACTTCGTGATCTCTGGGCCAGAAGACACGGAACCAAATACAATGGTGCTCCGTATATCATCCAGAGAGCGGGAGCAGCCGTTTTTACCGAAGAAGGACAGAAAGAGATCAGACAGCAGGTCGCATACTATATGCAGAATGCAAAAACGATCTATGACGGCCTGAAGGGTGCCGGCTATACTGTCTATGGCGGCGTAAACGCGCCGTATATCTGGCTGAAGACACCGGATCAGATGACATCCTGGGATTTCTTCGACTTCCTTCTGGAAAAACTCAATATCGTCGGAACACCGGGATCCGGTTTCGGTCCGAGCGGAGAAGGTTATTTCCGTCTGACAGCGTTCGGCTCTCATGAGGCGACAACGGCGGCGATCGAGCGGATCAAAAATATGTGATCCGGCATCCCGCGGCATTGAATAACCAATATCCATCGGGAGGAGAAAGACATGGAACTTTGTCAATGGATCATCGATGAATATCGAAATAAAGATAAGAATGAGCAAAAGGAGAATGACGCGAAGATGGACAAAATTCAAATGACAACGCCGCTTGTTGAAATGGACGGCGACGAGATGACGAGAATTCTCTGGCAGTATATCAAAGATGAACTGATCTATCCGTTTGTCGACCTGAAATCCGAGTATTACGATCTGGGACTGAAGCATCGTGATGAGACCGACGATCAGGTAACGAAGGATGCCTCCGAGGCAACCAAAAAATATAAAGTCGCTGTGAAATGCGCGACGATCACACCGAATGCAGCGCGCGTGGAAGAGTACGGCCTGAAAGAAATGTGGAAGAGTCCGAACGGAACGATCCGCGCGATCCTCGACGGAACCGTCTTCCGTACCCCGATCGTTGTCAAGGGGATCGAGCCTGTAGTACGCAACTGGAAGAAGCCGATCACGATTGCCCGTCATGCTTACGGTGACGTCTACAGAAATGTGGAGATGCGCATCGATAAACCGGGTACGGTAAAGCTTGTCTATAATTCAACAGACGGAACAAAGAGTCAGACGATCCTTGTTCACAAATTTGAGGGACCGGGTGTTGTACAGGGACAGCACAATCTCGATGACTCCATCGAGAGTTTTGCAAGAAGCTGTTTCGAATATGCTCTTTCCGAGAAAAAAGACCTCTGGTTTTCCACCAAGGATACGATCTCCAAGATCTATGATCATCATTTCAAAGATGTTTTTGCCGATCTGTATGAGAACGAATACAAGGAAAAGTTTGAGGCTGCCGGAATCGAGTATTTTTACACACTGATCGACGATGCCGTTGCCCGCATCATGAAGGCCGAGGGCGGTTTCATCTGGGCGACCAAGAACTACGACGGCGATGTCATGAGTGATATGATTTCTTCCGCGTTCGGTTCTCTGGCGATGATGACATCCGTTCTGGTATCTCCGCACGGATATTATGAGTATGAGGCGGCACACGGTACCGTTCAGAGACATTATTATAAATATCTGGCAGGCGAGGAAACCTCGACAAACTCTGTTGCGACGATCTTTGCGTGGACCGGCGCACTCAGAAAAAGAGGGGAACTGGACGGCAATTCCGACCTGGTAACCTTTGCCGGTCAGCTCGAGAAAGCTACGATCGACACGATCGAGTCGGGAATCATGACAGGTGATCTGGTACGCATCACCAGTCTCGAAAATCCGAAGAAGGTGAATTCTCTCGAATTCATTCAGGCAATCCGCGCAGAACTGGAGAAGGCTCGTCAGTAAAAAAAGTCGCCCGGAAGAAATTCCGGGCGATTTGCATTATGAAAGTAGTATTTTGGAAGTAGTATCATGGCAAAAAATATGACTGAGGGGAATCCCCTCAAATTGATCCTGACATTTTCACTGCCTCTTCTGGCAGGGAATCTTGTACAGCAGACTTACAACATGGTTGATGCGGCGATCGTCGGCCGGATGCTCGGGGCATCGGCACTCGGTGCGGTCGGTGTATCGACTTCCGTTCAATTTATGGTGCTAGGCTTCTGCATCGGAATCTGTACCGGCTTTGCCGTCCCGGTGGCACAGGCATTCGGAGCCGGCGATCAGAAGCATATGCGGCGTATTATCTGGCACGGAGCGGTATTGGCTGTTCTGATCGGTGCGCTGCTTACCCTGTTCTGTGCCCTCTTTACGGGGCAGATCCTTCATTTACTGAAGACTCCCGCAGATATCTTTGAGGATGCCTACCGGTATCTACTGGTCATTTTCCTGGGGATTCCATGTACGCTCTTATACAATTTTCTCGCCGGGATTCTCCGGGCAGTCGGGGACAGCCGGACACCGTTTTTCTTCCTGGCCTTTTCGGCAGCACTGAATATCATCCTCGATCTGCTGTGCATACTGGTATTCCGATGGGACTGTGCCGGCGCGGCAATAGCGACCGTCACCGCGCAGGGAATCAGCGGAATTCTGTGCCTGTTACTCATTTACCGTAAATTCCGAAATCTGATTCCAGTGAAGAATGAACGCCGCATTTCGTGGAGAATGCTCGGTTACATATTCGGAGTCGGCGCGCCGATGGGCCTGCAGTTTTCCATTACCGCGATCGGCAGCATGATGATGCAGACCGCGAATAACGGCCTTGGCAGTACGTATGTATCCGCTTTCACTGCCGCTGCCAAGCTGAAGCAGTTTACCATGGGGCCGTTCGACGCGATCGCGACTGCCTGTGCGACTTTTGCCGGACAGAATTACGGGGCAGGGAAACCGGAACGGATCAAACAGGGAATACGCATGGGTGTGGCTGCGGGAGTTCTCTACGGACTTGCCGCCGGCATTATCCTTGCCTTTTTCGGCAGGAAAATTTCCCTGCTGTTTGTGGCGGGATCGGAGAGCGCGATCCTCGATGCCGCAGCCCGGTATCTCAAAATGCTTGGTATCTTTTTCTGGCTGCTCGGCATACTCAATGTTCTGCGTCTCGCGGTACAAGGGCTCGGATATTCGGGACGCGCGATCTTCTCCGGTGTATCCGAGATGATCGCCCGCGCTCTGATGAGCCTGTTTGCAGTGCCGGTATTTGGTTACGCGGCAATCTGCGTTACCGATCAGACCGCATGGATCGCGGCTGTTGCTTATATCATTCCCACGTATCTGTATGTCATGAAGAAAGTCAGAGAAAAAATTGTGATGGGCGATCGTGAGTGACAGCTCCTTCCGCTATTTCCTGTATTTTAACGGATTCGTCAGGATAATTCCTCCGACAGAGACTCCCAATCGGTATACAGTGTCTCAAGCCGTTCGGAAATTTCGTTTTGTTCTTTTGAAAGCCGGGCACAAAGGGCGACATCCGTACCTGTTTCCGGCTTCAGAAATTCATCGTCGATCTCGGTATTGCGTTTTTCGAGATCGGCGATTTCTGTTTCCACTTTCTTCAGCGCATTTTCTATTTTTCTGATCCGCGCCTGTTCCTCTTTCTGCGCCTGCCAGTCAAGCTTCGTTCCCACGGAAGATTCTTCCAGGCTGTCGTCGTTCTCGGACGGAACGGGAGCGGCATATACGGCTGTCAGTTCTTCCTTTTTCTCCAGGTAATAATCGTAATTTCCGATGTAATTGACCAGCTTCCGGTTGGTCAGATCGAGAATGCGTGTCGCGGTGCGGTTGATGAAGTATCTGTCATGACTGACATAGAGTACTGTGCCGGTATATTCGTTCAACGCGTCTTCGAGAATCTCCTTTGAAACGATATCCAGATGGTTGGTCGGCTCATCGAGAATGAGAAAATTGGCTTCCGACAGCATCAGACGCGCCAGCGAAACGCGGCCTCTTTCGCCGCCTGAGATCGATCCGATCAGTTTGAAAACATCATCGTTGGTGAAGAGGAAGGCTGCCAGCACATTGCGTATCTGTGTATTGTTCAGGGTCGGATAAGAATCGGAGATCTCCTGGAAGATCGTTTTTTCCGGATCAAGCAGCTGATGCTCCTGATCGTAATAGCCGATATGAACGCGGGAGCCGAGGGTGATCGTACCGGCGTCCGGCTTCAAAAGGCCGTTGATCATTTTGAGGATCGTCGTTTTTCCTGTTCCGTTGCTGCCGATGATCGCGACGCGCTCACCGCGGTGGATCTCGAAACTCTGGTCTTCGAAGAGCGGAAGATTGGGGAAGGATTTGGAAAGACCCTCCACTGTCAGCACATCATTGCCGCTCTCAACGCGCGGGTTCAGTTCGATTCTCATATCCGCGGAAACTTCCTGCGGCTTTTCGATCCGCTCGATCTTGTCAAGCTTCTTTTCACGCGATTCCGCGCGTTTGATCGATTTCTCACGGTTGAACTGTTTCAGCTTTGTAATGACTTCTTCCTGATGCTTGATCTCTGCCTGCTGTTTCATCCAAGCGGAGTATTGCGCTTTCCGTACGATCGCTTTCTTTTCGCTGTATTCCGTGTAGTTGCCGGAAAACATCATAGAGCTGCCGTTTTCGATCTCGATGACTTTTGTCACGATGCGGTTGAGAAAGTAACGGTCATGAGAAACGATAAGAACGGCACCCTTGTAGTTGATCAGGTAGGTCTCAAGCCATTGGATCGACTGCACATCCAGGTGGTTCGTCGGCTCATCGAGAAGCAGGATGTCGGGATTTGTGAGCAGCAGCTTACCGAGCACAATGCGCGTTTTCTGCCCGCCGGAAAGAGAAGAAAGCTTTCGATCAAAGTCCTTTTCGGCGAAACCGAGCCCCTTCAGGACTCCGGTGATCTCACTTTCGCAGGCATAGCCGTTATTCAGCTCAAATTCATGGGTGAGCTGGGTGTATTGCGTCATCAGCTCCTCGAGCGCGTCTCCCGAAAGAGAATTCATGCGGCCTTCCAGCTCTCGCATTTTCTTCTCCATGTCGAGAATCGGCTGTTTGGCCTTCTGTACCTCTTCATATATGGTATGTTCGCCCTCGGTTTCCGTATACTGGGCCAGGTAACCGAGCGTTTTTCCTCGTGTCACGGTGACTTCGCCGGAATCGGGAGTCAATTCCCCCGTTATGATCCGCAGCAGCGTCGATTTTCCGGCTCCGTTGACACCGATCATGGCTGCCTTTTCGTGCTCTTCAAGATGGAAGGAGACACCGTTCAATACCGATCCGGTAGGAAAAGCTTTTGTGATATTATTGCAAGATAAGATCATATGATATGGTCCTCCGATGAAATCTTTTTGGCAGAATTCTTTACTATTATACTAAAAAAACAACTGAAAGCAAGCACACAAAACCTTTGACAATTTTTAAACAAACAGATATACTTGTTATAGTGTACATAAAGGAGGGTGTTTCGGTGAGCGAAGGAATATCCAAGGCGGTTGTGAAAAGACTTCCGCGTTATTATCGATATTTGGGAGAATTACAGAGCGCCGGTGTAGAAAGAATTTCATCCGGCGAATTGAGTCAGCAGATGAAGGTGACCGCGTCTCAGATCCGTCAGGATCTTAATAATTTCGGCGGCTTTGGCCAGCAGGGCTACGGCTACAATGTAGAATATCTGCGAAATGAGATCGCGAAGATTCTGGGACTGAATAAATTACATAATATCATTATTGTCGGAGCGGGGCATCTGGGCCGCGCACTGGCTAATTACGCGAATTTTGAGAAAAACAGTTTCCGTGTCATCGGAATGTTCGATATCAATCCGGAACTGGCCGGACAAAATGTACGCGATATTCCTGTCATGCATAATGATGAGCTCCCGGAATTCCTGCGCAATAACGATGTGGAGATAGCTGCGCTGACTCTTCCGAAGACGAACGCGATCGCAATGGCGGAGATCCTGGTGGAGAACGGAATCCACGCGATCTGGAATTTTGCGCACACGGATCTGAATCTTATCGTTCCGAATGATGTGGTCGTAGAAAATGTTCACTTGTCCGAGAGTCTGATGCGGCTGTCCTATAATCTGAAAGTTCTCGAAGAGAAGAATATGATCTGATATGATATAGAATGTGTCAGGGATCCGCTTCAGGAGCGGATCCTTTTTTGCAGTTAAAAGGTACATTATTACGAAATCGCGAAACTATTGCGGGTTTGACCAGAAAGAAGGAGAAGTGATCATGCGAATGATTCTGAATGCCGATCAGGCGAAGAGTGCGGATGTACAGGCATCCGAAAGGGGAATTCCTTCCATTGTACTGATGGAAAAGGCCGCTTCGGCTTTTGTGGACGAATTTTTAGCAGCAGGAGTTGATCCCGATCGAACGATCATCGTCTGCGGAACGGGAAATAACGCGGGAGACGGAGTGGCCGCTGCCCGCATTCTGTCTGAGAAGGGATATCGTCCGAAGGTCTTTTATGCGGGCGATCCGGAGAAGTACAGTGCCCAGATGAAACAGCAGATCCAAATGCTCGAAATATACGATCCGGATGTGACCACGCAGCTGTCGGAGTTTCATCCGGAGGAGGCTGAGGGAATCATTGATGCCATTTTTGGAATCGGCATGAAAAGAGACATTACAGGAAGTTACAGGGAAATCATCGAGCGGATCAATGAAGCCCATGATGCCGGTGTGTTCGTTGCTTCCGTGGATATGCCATCGGGGATCCATACCGATACGGGAGCAGTCTGCGGCTGTGCGGTTAAAGCGGATCTGACGGTGACCTTTACTGCCATGAAAACAGGACTATGCCTCTATCCGGGCGCGGCATATGCCGGAAAAACGGTCGTAAGAGAGATCGGCATTCCGATCCTCGAGCCGGTTTTGTCCGGGATCAAAGTTTTTGCAATCGATGAAGAGGATGTACGAAAGATTCCAAAGCGTGACGAAACGGGAAATAAGGGAACCTTCGGGAAGGTTCTGGTTGCGGCCGGTTCCAGGGAGATCTTCGGCGCGGCATATCTGGCGGCAAGAGCAGCGCTGATGACGGGTATCGGCATGGTGCGCGTTTACACTCACGAGAAAAACAGGACCGCATTATCGGCACTTCTGCCGGAAGCCCTGATCACGACCTATGAGGATGGTCATGCGGCGGATCAATCACTTGATGAAGCGATTGCCTGGTCAGACGGTATCCTCATCGGTCCCGGCCTCGGAACCGGTGAAGATGCGAAAAAGATCCTGCAGAGAGTTATGAGAGAAGAGAAGCGTCCGATCATATATGACGCGGATGCCATCAATTTGCTCTCAAAGGATCGAACGGCTTATCCGAGATTCGGACAGCATTCGGTGATGACACCGCATATCGGAGAGATGGCGCGCTTCACGGGAATATCCGTATCCGATATCAAGGCGGATCCGATCGGGATCGCGAGAGACGCGGCGGAACAGACAGGAGCGGTGATTGTTCTGAAGGATGCCCGGAGTGTGATCTGCGAGCCGACCGGAAAAACCTTTATCAATCTTTCCGGCTGCAGTGCTCTTGCGACGGCAGGAAGCGGTGATGTTCTCGCGGGGATCACAGCCGGACTGGTTACGCAGTATAAAGAGGTGCAGGAATTGCATACGGAAGCACTCGCGGCATTCATTCACGGGCGCGCCGGAGAGCGGGCGGGGGAAGAATTAACCGAAGATTGCGTGACGGCAGGCAGTCTTTTTGGATATTTTCCGGATGTCCTTCGTCCTTGACGGGTATATGTTTAGGTGCTATATTTTTAAAGGTAAATGATAAAATTGCGTTAATTATGAAGATACGCGTGAAATGTGAGGAGTAAAATATATGTCAGGACATTCTAAATTTGCGAACATCAGAGCGAAAAAAGAGAAGAACGATGCGAAGAAGGGAAAAACATTCACCATCATCGGTCGTGAGATCGTTATTGCCGTAAGAGAAGGAGGACCTGACCCGGCCAACAACAGCAAGCTGCGTGATGTAATTGCGAAAGCGAAGGCTGCCAATATGCCGAATGATACCATTGATCGTGGAATCAAGAAGGCTGCCGGAAGTGCGGAGGCTGATAACTATGAAAGAGTCACCTATGAAGGATACGGTCCGAACGGTATCGCGATCATCGTTGAGTGCCTTACCGATAACCGCAACCGTACCGCTGCCGATGTAAGAAGTGCCTTCTCCAAAGGAAACGGAAATGTCGGAACACCGGGCTGCGTTTCTTTCATGTTTGATCAGAAGGGGCAGATCATTATCAGCAAAGAAGATCTGGAAGACGCGGATATCGAGGTCGATACCGACGAATTCATGATGGAGGTTCTTGATGCCGGTGCGGAGGACTTTGTTGAGGAGGATGACTATTACGAGATCCTCACCGATACGGCTGATTTCTCCGCAGTAAGAGAAGCTCTTGAAGCAAAGGGCTATCCGATGGCAGAGACGGATGAGGCTGCCATGATTCCGCAGACCAAGGTTGCACTCACCGATGAGACTGCCAGAAATAATCTGCAGAGGATCATGAATCTTCTTGATGACAGCGACGATGTACAGAATGTTTACACAAATCTGGACGGAAGTCTCGACGACTGATTATAGAATCGGATCGGAGTGATAAGAATGTATGATCGACGGAGGGGGATCGTCGGTCAGTACATATGAGGGGCGTAGAAACATGACAATTTTACAGGCGATCATACTCGGGGCTATTCAGGGAATAACTTCCCTGATGCCCGTGAGCAGTTCCGGCCATGTTATGGTTGCGGGACATTTTCTGGGGGCCGATGCGGCATTGACACTGCGTATGCAGTCGTTTCTGCACATCGGAACTCTTATCGCGCTTTTGATCATCCTGAACAGGGATGTGATCCGGCTGGTGCTCGCCTTTGCCGGCATCATACAGGATCTTTATTTTAACGGAAAAACATTTATCCGTAATATCGGCCATTCCGAGCAGGGGAATTACCGTAAGGTCGTTTGCACAAATTATCGCAAGCTTCTGCTGCTTCTCCTTACGGCTATGGTTCCGACGATTATTCTGGCAAGTCTTCTCCGGGGGGCAGCCATACTTGCTTCGGGCAATCTTCTGATTGCGGCAATGGGATTTTTTGTCACGGCACTCATGCTGTTTGTCGTGTCCTTCATGACAAGAGGGGATCGCAAGATCCCTCAGATCCTTTACAGACACGCGATTATCATCGGCGCGATGCAGGGCATTGCCGCTGTTCCCGGCATTTCCAGGTTCGGCATGGTATTGACCACATCCGGGCTCTGCGGCATATCGAGACGGACGGCGGTCAAGATCGCTTACCTTCTCGCGATCCCGTCGATCATCGGAAGTCTGCTGATCAACTCCGGGTCTAAGGCGGCCGGTATTACTGCCGCGGAAAGAGCTGCGACAGAAGCTGCGGCAGTAATACCTTCTGTCGGAGTGGGCAGCATTATTCTCGGGATCCTGGCATCTGCCGTGGTTTCTTACCTCTTCATGAAAGTGATGGGAAGACTCATGATCCGTGATAATAACCGGGGATTTGCAGTATATTGTGTTGCCGCGGGAATTTTTTCTATTTTTGCATATTTTCACTGAGTAATAACATTTATAAGGGGAGCTATTCATTGGCACAAGCAAAGGGGAGCAGGAAAAAAACGGGTGGCAGCCGGAAGAATACGACGGTGTCATCCGGAAGGAAAAATGCCGGAATTGACTCCGGAAGGAAAGCTGCCGGAAAAGGCTTCGTAAAGAAGAACACTCACGACGATAAGATCAAAAAGGATATTGAACTGCTGGTTGTTCTGGCTGTCTGTATTCTGCTGTTTATCAGCAACCTCGGCGTGGGCGGTGCTGTCGGCAGAGCCTGCAGTATGTTTTTCTTCGGCATGATGGGATTGCCGGCATATGTATTTCCTGTATTATTCTTTTATTTGTATATTTTTGTTATGGCTAACGGCAGCGAGAAAGAGGCTGTGAAGCGAGTGGTTGCCATCGTGGGAATCGCCGTTTTTGCATGTGCCTTCTTCCAGCTGATCACTTACAGTTATGTTCCCGGCGCATCGTGGGGAGAAATCTACACGGAATGCGGACTGGATCGTGCGGGCGGCGGATTGATCGGCGCTCTATTTGTGCAGGTATTCGGCAGAGCCTTTGGGGTACCGGGGGCATACGTGCTGATCCTGATCGGTCTCGTGATCTTCTCGATCCTGCTGACACAGAAACCGCTGGTAACGGTTTTCCGGGAACAGAGCGAGAAGGCTTACGGAAGCGCCAGAGAACGGCATGAGAAGCATACAGAGGAAGCTTCCGCGCGGAAGAATGAAAAAGCAATCGCGCTCGAATCGATCCGTGCCGACAGGGAGAGAAGAAAGGCCATCGAGGAGAGCCGCAAAGCCAGAAGGTTGAGCGCCAAGGCTGCCACGGCTCGTGCCAGAATGGTGGACCCGCAGACGATCACGGATACGGGGAGCGGCGAGGCTGTTCCTTCCGCACAAATTCTTCCTGCTGCGGAGAATCTTCCGTCAACAGAAGACCTGTCTGCAGCAGAGAAAAAGTCCGCTGCGGAGAACAATCCCGCGGCTGAGTCTGTCCGTCCGAGTATGGTGGATATGGAAACGGGAGAGATCCTGGTCTCCGATGTACCGGACGATATCATTGAAAATGGACATGAGATCACCGAGCCGCAGCCTGTCGAAGAGATTCCTTTTGAAGAAGTCAACGGAGAAGATGTTGCCTTTGATCCGATCGAAAATTCGGATATCGGAGAGATTCCGACTGCCGGATCACATGAAGCGCATGGATCACGTGGAGACTCGAAGGCGGAGTCGAAGTCGAAGTCCGCTTCGAATGCAGCTTCGAATACAGAAGCGAAACCGGATACAAACGCGGGTACAGTTGTCCCGGATATTGCCGTTCCGGAAGAGGAAGAGCCTGAAGAATATATTTTTCCGTCGACCGACCTCCTTCGTGAACCGAAGGGCGGACAGAGCGGCGATACAAACGAGCAGCTTCGAGAGACGGCACAGAAACTGGAAACCGTACTGGGACGGTTCGGTGCGCCGGTCACCACAAGTCACATCAGCTGCGGACCAACTGTAACCAGATATGAACTGACACCGCATACCGGCGTCAAGGTAAGCAAGATCGTCGGCCTTGCCGATGATATCAAACTGAATCTGGCTGCTGCGGATATCCGTATCGAAGCGCCGATCCCCGGAAAATCTGCCATCGGTATCGAGGTACCGAACAAGACGAATTCCGCGGTGATGCTTCGTGAGCTTATCGAAAGTCAGGCATTCCAGAGACATAAATCGAAACTTGCCTTTGCTGTCGGCAAGGATATTGCAGGACAGCCCGTTGTAACTGATATTGCCAAGATGCCGCATCTTCTGATCGCGGGCGCTACCGGTTCCGGTAAGTCCGTTTGTATCAATACGATGATCGTCAGCATTCTATACAAATCCAGACCGGATGAAGTTAAATTCATCATGATCGATCCGAAGGTCGTTGAGTTGTCGGTATATAACGGGATCCCGCATCTGCTGATTCCGGTTGTTACCGATCCGAAGAAAGCCGCCGGCGCTCTTAATTGGGCTGTTGCGGAGATGACCGACCGCTATCAGAAATTTGCGGAGTTCGGGGTTCGTGACCTGACCGGTTATAATGCCAAGCTGGAGACTCTTCCGGAACCGGAGGAGGGCAAGGTAAAACCGAAGAAGATGCCCAGGATCGTAATCGTCGTTGATGAGCTGGCCGACCTGATGATGGTTGCGCAGAACGAAGTCGAAGACGCGATCTGCCGGCTGGCACAGCTTGCCAGAGCGGCGGGCATTCATATTATCATTGCCACACAGAGACCGTCGGTAAATGTTATTACCGGCCTTATTAAAGCCAATATGCCGTCCCGGATCGCACTTTCGGTTACTTCCGGCGTCGATTCGAGAACGATCCTTGATATGAACGGTGCCGAGAAACTGCTCGGAAAGGGCGACATGCTCTTTTATCCGCAGGGGTATCAGAAACCTGCCCGTGTGCAGGGTGCCTTCGTATCGGATGATGAGATCGCCGACATTGTCGGCTTCCTGAAGGGAAATCGTAAGAATCACGATTACAGTCAGGAGATTCAGGAAAAAATCAACAGTTCCGCCTTCTCCGGAGTTTCCGCCGGAGCAGACGGAGGAGCGGAGGCCGGCGATACGGATGCTTACTTCCCGGATGCAGGAAAACTGATCATCGAGAAGGATAAGGCATCGATCGGAATGCTTCAGAGGGCATTCCGGATCGGTTTCAACAGAGCGGCCCGAATCATGGATCAGCTTTGTGATGCCGGTGTCGTCGGGGAAGAGGAAGGTACCAAACCCCGCAAAGTGCTCATGACGATGGAAGAGTTCGACAATTATCTGGAGGAAAATTAAATGCGAACATGTTCAAAATGCGGCGCACAGTTTTCAGATGATGAACTAATATGTCCCAAATGCGGGCAGGAAGTGCAGCTCGTTCCCGATTATGTGACGATCGAAAGTCACATCCAGAAGGACCAGCTCAAAAGAGAAGAGGAGCTGCGGGCCAGAGAAGAGGAGCAGGAGAAAGAAGAGGTAATTGAGCGCAGGATCAGACAGCGCAGGACGCATATTATCATCGGAATTTCCGCGATCGTCGCCATCCTGGTTATTTCGATCTCGCTTGTTCTGTATTTCAACAAAAAAGGCAACGACTCTTCATTCGAATATAATTATTCTGCTGCGGAAGCGTCTTATGAGGACGGGGATCTTGATGGCGCATACACCTCGATCACGAAGGCACTCGCACTTGACGGAAGCAATCACGATGCGCGTTTGCTGTACGCGCGGATTCTGGTCGGCAGAAATGACCGCAAGGAAGCGGCTGTTGTACTTACAGATCTGATCAAGGACTTCCCTGAGGATGAGGAAGCTTATGATCTGCTATTACAGATCTATAAGTCGCTGGAAGACTATGATTCTCTCTCCGAGGTTTTGAAAAACTGCCCGCTGGAGAGTATTCTGACCAAGTACGCGGCATATATCGCGAAGGCGCCTGCGTTCAGTGTGGAGGCGGGTACCTATGACAGGGAGCTTCAGGTCTTTATTACCTCGGAAACGGCCGGAACGATCTATTATACAACGAACGGAAGACAGCCGACTACCAAGTCGGAACAGTATACGACACCTGTCCTGATCAAAGAGGGAACAACGACACTAAAGGCGATCGTTGTTAACGATAAAGGAATTGCCAGTGATGTAACGGAGGCGCAGTATGTAGTATCCATGGGCGGACCTCCGGCACCGGTCATCGATCCTGCCTCCGGCAGTTATAAGATCGACGATACACCGATCAGCACGAGCGGACTTACCGCGGAGCAGATCAAAGCACAGGAAGACCTTCAGCATCCGAAGATCACTGTGACCGTTCCGGATGGTTATAAATGTCTGTATTCGTTTGACGAAAGCCCGACGGAAAACAGTCAGGAATATACACAGCCGATCGAGATGATCGAGGGTGAGCATATTTTCTATGCAGTTCTTGTGGAAAATGGTAAAATGGGAGAAGTTGCGTCGGCAACATACATCGTAACAAAGACTTCCAAGACCGAGACTGAATCCGAGACGAACAGCAGTGATGCGTACAACAGTTACGAGACATATACTCCGGATGATTACTACTATAACGAGTCGGATTATTCCGAGACGGAGACGACGCCGGATACTCCGGCAACACCGGATCCCGGTACTGCCCCGGAAACGCCGTCGGAAACGACAACACCTTCGGATTCAGGAGCCTCGGATAGCGGCTCGACGGGAAGCGGAACTTCAACCTCGGGTGGAGATTCTTCTTCCGGTGGTTCTGCCGATTCAGGCAGTTCCGATTCGTCTCAGACGAATCCGTAAATTTTGAATTAACCCATACCGGATCGCCTATATCCCGACAATCTTTGCGATCCGACGGTTAAGATATTAATGGTATACAGAAATGTATAAGAGGAGGAAAGCATGTACAAGATTCTGTTTGCAGACAAACTCGCGGCAAATATCTACCGCATGGTAGTTGAGGCACCGAGAGTAGCAGCACATTGTCAGCCGGGTCAGTTCATCATCGCAAAGACTGATGAAGAAGGTGAGCGTATTCCGCTTACGATCTGCGACTACGACCGCGAGAAGGGAACGATCACTATCGTGTTCCAGCCGGTCGGCGCATCGACTACCGAGATGGCTAAACTGACAACAGGCGATGCATTTGAGGATTTCGTAGGACCGCTCGGAAACCCGTCCGATCTGATCGATGAGCCGATCGAGGAGCTGAAGAAAAAGCACATCGTATTTATTGCCGGCGGCGTTGGTACCGCACCGGTTTATCCGCAGGTAAAATGGCTGCATGAGCACGGCGTAGAAGCGGATGTTATCATCGGCGCTAAGAACAAAGATCTCGTCATCCTTGAGGACGAGTTCAAGCAGGTATGTAATCTCTATATCACTACCGATGACGGTTCTTATCAGAGAAAAGGTATGGTAACGGTATGTCTTCAGGATCTCATTGAAAAAGAGGGAAAGAAGTACGATCACTGTGTAGCGATCGGACCGATGATCATGATGAAGTTCGTATGCAAGATGACAAAGGAATACAATATTCCTACGATCGTCAGCATGAACCCGGTCATGGTAGACGGAACCGGTATGTGCGGTGCCTGCCGTCTGATCGTTGGTGATGAGGTTAAATTTGCCTGTGTTGACGGACCGGAGTTTGATGGTCATAAAGTCGACTTTGATCAGGCAATGCAGAGATCGAGAATGTACAAATCCGAAGAGAGCCGCGCCCTCCTGAAAGAGCAGGAAGGTGATACACATCACGGCGGCTGCGGTAATTGCGGAGGTGACAAATAATGGGTGACGTTTTAAAGAAAGTTCCGGTACGTGAGCAGGAACCGAAAGTTCGCGCAACCAATTTTGAAGAAGTTTGCTACGGCTATAATAAAGAAGAGGCAATGGAAGAAGCTACCAGATGTATCCATTGCAAAAACGCGAAGTGCATCGAAGGATGTCCGGTAAGCATCAATATTCCGGAGTTCATTGCCGGCGTAAAAGAGGGAGACTTCAAGAAAGCATATGAAGTGATCAGTGAGTCCAGCGCCCTTCCGGCTGTCTGCGGCCGTGTATGCCCGCAGGAGACACAGTGTGAAGGCAGATGTATCCGCGGAATCAAAGGTGAGCCCGTATCGATCGGTAAACTGGAGAGATTCACCGCTGACTGGGCAAGAGAGAACGGAATCACACCGGCTGCACCGGCTTCCACAAACGGCCACAAGATCGCGGTTATCGGTGCCGGCCCGTCCGGTCTGACATGCGCGGGAGATCTGGCGAGACTCGGTTACGAAGTAACGATCTTCGAGGCTCTTCATAAAGCGGGCGGCGTTCTTTCCTACGGAATTCCGGAATTCCGTCTCCCGAAATCCAAGGTCGTTGATAAAGAGATCGAGAATGTAAAAGGCCTCGGTGTCAAGATCGAAACGAACGTTGTTATCGGTAAGTCCATCACGATCGACCAGCTGATGGACGAAGAAGGATACGAGGCAGTCTTCATCGGTTCCGGAGCGGGACTTCCGATGTTCATGAATATTCCGGGTGAGAGTGCTCTGGGTGTATTCTCCGCCAATGAGTATCTGACCAGAAATAACCTGATGAAAGCTTACCTTGACGAGTACGATACACCGATCCATCACGGCAAGAAGGTCGCTGTTATCGGCGGCGGAAACGTAGCGATGGATGCCGCGAGAACCGCGCTCCGCCTGGGCGCAGAGGTTCATATCGTATATCGTCGTTCCGAAGCAGAGCTTCCGGCACGAGCTGAAGAAGTTCACCACGCAAAGGAAGAGGGAATCATTTTTGATCTCCTCTGCAATCCGACAGAGATCCTTGTGGATGAAGAGACCGGCTGGGTCAAAGGAATGCGCTGCATCCGCATGGAGCTCGGCGAGCCGGATGCTTCCGGCAGAAGACGTCCGGTAGAGATTCCGGGATCCGAGTTCGAACTGGATGTAGATACTGTTATCATGTCCCTCGGAACCTCTCCGAATCCGCTGATCTCCTCTACAACGATCGGCCTTGATGTAAACAGAAAGAAATGTATCATTGCGAATGAAGAGAACGGTCAGACATCCAAAGCCGGCGTATACGCGGGCGGCGATGCCGTAACCGGAGCCGCAACGGTAATTCTTGCCATGGGCGCAGGAAAAGCTGCGGCAAAGGGAATCGATGAGTTCATCAAGAGCAAGAACGCCTGAATGATACAAGATAAGTGTAACGACTGCCCGCCCTTAAACAGCGGGCAGTTTGTACTAGAAGAAGGAGTCCAGTGAAAATTACCGTCGCCTGTGTGGGAAAAGTCAAGGAAAAGTATCTGGTGCAGGGCATTGCGGAATACGTAAAGCGCCTCGGCCGGTACTGCACCCCGGAGATCTATGAGGTCGTCGATGAGAAGACACCGGACAATGCGTCTCCCGTCGAAGAACAGCAGATCCGCGATAAAGAAGGCGCGCGCCTCATGAAGGGAATCCCCGATTCCGCTTATGTGATCGCCCTGGATATCCGGGGGAAAATGCTCGATTCCGTGCAGCTTTCGGAGATGATCGGTGATCTGACAGTCAAGGGGAACAGTCACATTGTTTTTGTCATCGGCGGTTCGATAGGCCTTTCGGAGGAGATCCTGAGAAGAGCGGACTATTCGCTGAGTTTTTCCAGAATGACCTTCCCTCACCAGCTGATGAGAATGATCCTGTTGGAGCAGGTCTACCGGAGTTTCCGGATCCTGCATCACGAACCTTACCACAAATAACCGAATCGCCGCCGTTACCGTATTTTGTCTGTGTACGCGGGAAGGCGGGCTAATGAAAGGATAACTTGCGCATGAACGCAGGTATTATTGAAAAGCAGCTGGAGATTCCGGCTGAACATGAAAAGAATGTCTATGGACAGTTTGACGAGAATGTAAAGAAGCTGGAGCGTTCACTGAGTGTATCGCTGATCGCCCGTGACGGCAGTCTTCATATCGTCGGACCCGAAAATAATGTTAATGCCGCGGAGAGTGTGCTCCGCCATCTGGTCGAATTATCGGCCCAGGGAAATGAAATTAACGCGCAGCAGTTTAACTATATGCTTGCCATGGCCATGGAAGAAAAGGGAAGCGCTGTGCTTGAACTCGATAGAGACTGCATCTGCCATACGATCAACGGCAGACCGGTCAAGCCGAAGACGCTCGGTCAGAAGGAATATGTCGACGCGATCCGGAATCATATGATCACCTTTGGATTGGGACCTGCCGGAACGGGAAAAACGTATCTCGCGATGGCGATGGCGATCACTGCCTTCCGGAATGATGAGGTCGGCCGCATCATTCTGACCAGGCCGGCCATCGAAGCGGGTGAGAAGCTCGGCTTCCTGCCGGGAGACCTGCAGAGCAAGATCGATCCGTATCTTCGTCCGCTTTATGACGCGCTTTATCAGATCATGGGCGCGGAAAATTATCAGAAAAACATGGAAAAAGGACTGATCGAGGTCGCGCCGCTCGCTTATATGCGCGGACGCACACTCGATAATGCCTATATCATACTCGACGAGGCGCAGAATACCACACCCGCCCAGATGAAGATGTTTCTGACCCGAATCGGCTTCGGATCGAAGGTCATTGTAACGGGCGATATGACGCAGAAAGACCTCTCCGCCGGAACGGTTTCCGGTCTGGATATCGCGGTTAAGGTCCTGAAGGATGTTGAAGATATTGCGTTCTGTCAGCTGACGAGCCGCGATGTCGTCCGTCATCCGCTGGTTCAGCAGATCGTCGAAGCTTATGAGAAATACGAAAAAAAGACAAATGCATCAAAGAGCGCATCGAAGTCAGCCGCTGGCGCAAAGCGCACGGCTCCATCCACACGTGTCAGAAAGACCGGAACGGAGGGCAGGAAGAAATGACGGTAACGATCGTAAACGAACAGACCAGAGAGATCCCGTTCAACTATGAAGCAGTTCTGAAAAGCGTTGTCAATGAAATTCTGGATATGGAGAAATGTCCCTACGAGGCGGAAGTTGATATCACCTTCGTGGACAACAAAGTGATCCACAGCCTGAACAATGAGTACAGGGGAATCGATCGCGCGACGGACGTCCTTTCTTTCCCGATGGTCCAGTATCCGACACCTTCGGATTTCTCGATCCTCGAGGAGGATAACGACAGCTTCAATCCGGAGACAGGAGAACTTCTTCTCGGTGATATCGTCATCTCCGTTGAAAAAGCTGCGGAGCAGGCTGCGGAGTACGGGCACTCGATCAAACGGGAGATCTGTTTTCTGACAGCACACAGCATGCTTCATCTGCTCGGCTACGATCATATGACACCGGAAGAGGCGCAGATCATGGAAGAGCGGCAGGAGAAGGCTCTTGCCGGGCTCGGCATCACCAGAGAGTGACAGAAGGTATAAATTTATGAACAAGACCGATACTTTTCGCAATGAACTGAAAAATAAACAGAGAATCGTCATCAAGATCGGTTCTTCGTCCCTTACCCATAAGGAATCGGGACGGCTCGATCTGATCAAGCTGGAGGTGCTGGTCCGTGAGATCAGTGATCTGCGCAATCAGGGCAAGGATGTCATCCTCGTGTCGTCCGGCGCGATCGCTGTCGGACGAAGCGCGCTCGGTATCAAGAATCGTCCAACGGATATTTCCGAAAAGCAGGCCTGCGCGTCAGTTGGGCAGGCCAGGCTGATGATGATCTACCAGAAGCTTTTTTCGGAATATAACCAGATCTGCAGTCAGGTCCTTATGACGAAGAACAATATGATGGACAACCTGACGAGGTACAATACGAAGAATACCTTCCTGGAACTTCTTTCCTTCGGTGTAATCCCGATCGTTAATGAGAATGATACGATTGCGACCTATGAGATCGACAATATGTCTGTTTTCGGCGACAATGATCAGCTTTCTGCGATTGTGTCGGCGCTTGTCGGCGCAGACCTGCTGATCCTGCTCTCCGATATAGACGGCTTTTATTCCGATGACCCGAGGAAAAATGCCGATGCCCGCTTCATTGACTGCGTGGAACATCTCGATGATGAAGTCATGGGCATGGGCAAAAAGTCAACAGGCTCCAGTGTAGGAACGGGCGGTATGGCGACGAAGCTTTCCGCTGCCAGGATCGCCACGATGGCGGGGACCGATATGGTCATTGCAAGCGGCAATGACTTCCGTAATATTCACAGAATTATTGGCGGCGAAAACGTCGGTACTTTGTTCTGCCAGGAGAAGAAGGATGAGTTTTTCCTTCTTGATTTCCTGGAAAAGCAGATGTAGGCGGAGCTGCATATGAGAAACGCAACAATCAGGGAAGCAAAGAAGGAACTTCGAAAGCAGATACTCGCAAAAAGGAATCTTCTGCGGAGGAATGAGATCGAAGAGAAGAGCCGTATCATCACGGAGACTGTTCTGAATTCGGAGGAATACAGGGCGGCAGATGCCGTTTTTGTCTTTATGAGTTTCGGAAGCGAAGTGAATACCAGAGAACTTCTTGAGCGGATCTGGAGGGATGGCAAAATTGCTGCTGTGTCGAAGATCGAAGAGACGGCAGAGGGAAAAACAATGCGCTTCTACCGGATCGAATACCTTGCGCAGCTTGTTCCCGGAACGATGGGGATCCTCGAACCGATGACGGGCTGTATGACGGGCTGCCGGCCGGCCGATGATCTGGAAAACGCACTGATCCTTATGCCCGGCGTTGCCTTTGACAGAGAAGGAAATCGCCTGGGGTACGGTGCCGGTTTCTACGACCGGTATCTGGCGAAGCATACTGGCCATCCGTTGATCGCGATCACCTTCTCGTGTCAGATCACGGATGCGGTGCCGACAGAGGAAACCGACAAAAAGATCCCGATGATCATTACCGAAGAAGAGATCATCCGCGTTCATTGATATACGAAAATTGAAATTAGCAAACAGAAGCTAAGGAGCATTATATGGCATCAGATAAATACGAACTCGTCAGATGTCCGGAGTGCGGAACGGAAAGTGACGCTCTGATCCTGGACAAGATCAACACAGCCGTCGATCCTTCCATGAAAGAAATGGTAAGAACCGGCGACGCTTTTTTGTTTAACTGCCCGAACTGCGGCAAAAAGTTCCATCTGGAATATCCGTTCATGTACCATGACCCGGACCGGAAGGTGATCATCTACTACGTGATCTCCGATGAGGATTACAAGGATGCGTCCCGCACGATCGGTCGGATCCAAAGCGGGGCTGTCGAAGGAGATGAAGAGGATTTCGAGGGATATACCTTCCGCATCGTTCGCAACCGGCACGAGTTTCTCGAGAAGTTCAATATCTTCGAGGCAGATCTCGATGACCGCCTGGTAGAACTCCAGAAGCTTTTAATGGGAGCCTATATTCAGAAAAGCAATCCGGACTTTGCGTTTGACAATATTTATTATTTTCAGGATAAGGGACAGGAAGGCGTTTTTGTACTGGTCAAGGATGGTGAGGACAAGGCTTCCATTGCCTTTGACCGGTCGATGTATGATCAGTGCGCCGCGGACTTTGCGGCCAGCTATAAGGATGAGCACAGCTTCGTGATCGATACGAACTGGGCGTTCCGCATCTTTAGAATTCTTCAGCAGAAAAAGGACGAATTATGACAGATAATACCTATTATGAGAAATTGATCAATGCCGCCGATCTGACCTCCGCCGCACCGGTTTCCGAGCCGGACAGACAGTATTACTTTATCAAGAAGGCAAGGGCACAGGTGAAGGAATATGCCGTGCGGATCGGTCATCAGCCATCCGTTTGCGTAACCACCTTCGGCTGCCAGATGAATGCGCGTGATTCGGAAAAACTTCGCGGCATTCTTGAGGAGATCGGTTTCACATCCGTGGATACCGAGGACGCGGATATGGTCATTTACAATACCTGTACCGTTCGCGAAAATGCGAATGTGAAAGTCTACGGCCGTCTCGGAGGACTGAATTCGCTGAAGAGGCAGAACCCGAATAAGATCATCGGTCTGTGCGGCTGCATGATGCAGGATCCCCAGGTCGTTGACAAGATCCGGAAGGAATTCCGCTTCGTCAATCTGATCTTCGGAACACATAATATCTATATGCTGGCGGAACTTGTATCCGAAGTTTTGGCCCGTCCTTCCGAAATGATCATCGATATTCAGGAAAAAACGGATGCTATCGTTGAGGATCTGCCGGTCGATCGCAAATACTCCTTTAAATCCGGTGTCAATATCATGTACGGCTGCAACAACTTCTGCAGTTACTGCATCGTTCCTTATGTCCGCGGCCGTGAAAGATCCCGCGATCCGGAGGAGATCGTCTGCGAGATCAGAAAGCTCGTTGCCGACGGCGTGAGAGAAGTCATGCTTCTCGGCCAGAATGTAAACTCTTACGGAAAGACACTTCCCGAGCCGGTATCCTTCGCGCAGCTCCTTCATAAGGTCTGTGCGATCGAAGGACTCGACCGCGTGCGCTTTATGACTTCGCATCCGAAGGACCTGTCCGATGAATTGATCGAAGCCATGGCATCCGAACCGAAGCTCTGCGGACATCTTCATCTGCCGCTGCAGTCCGGAAGCTCCAGGCTTTTGAAGGTCATGAACCGGAGATATACGAAGGAAAGCTACCTTGCTCTGGTAGACCGGATCCGCGCGGCCGTACCGGATATTTCCCTTACCACCGATATCATCGTCGGATTCCCGGGAGAGACCGAAGAAGATTTTCAGGATACGCTCGATGTTGTACGGAAAGTCCGCTATGACAGCGCGTTCACCTTTATTTATTCCAAGCGTCACGGGACGCCGGCTGCCGTCATGGAGGATCAGGTTCCGGATGATGTGATCCAGGACCGCTTCGATCGTCTGCTGAAGATCGTGCAGGAGATCGGAAGAGAGCGCACGGCGCGTTTTGAAGGACAGACAAAGGATGTGCTCATCGAGCACATCAACGAGAAGGATCCCTCCCTCGTTACGGGACGAATGGACAACAATGCCGTTGTTCATGTGAAGGGCGACGCGTCCCTGATCGGACAGATCGTTCCTGTCCACCTGGATTCCTGCAGGGGATTCTATTATTACGGAACAATACAGAAGTGAGGTTGTGAAAAAATGCCGGTTTCACCGATGATGCAGCACTATTTGAAAACCAAAGAGGAGTACAAGGACTGTATCCTTTTTTACCGTCTCGGCGATTTCTATGAGATGTTTTTTGATGATGCAAAAACGGTCTCCGAGGAGCTGGAACTAACGCTGACCGGCAAGGACTGCGGCATGGAGGAGCGCGCGCCGATGTGCGGGATCCCCTTTCACGCGGCGGACAACTATATCACGAAGCTGATCGAGCGTGGGCATAAGGTTGCCATCTGCGAACAGATGGAGGACCCGAAGCAGGCGAAGGGGATCGTAAAGCGCGAAGTCATTCGTGTGGTGACACCGGGAACGATCCTTTCGGGCGATGAACTTGATGAGACAAAGAACAATTACATTATGTGCATCGTCTGCACCGCCGACCGGTACGGCATGTCCATCGCGGATATCACGACCGGACAATGCATGGTTTCGGAGACAGACGGAGAGCAGAAACTCATGGATGAGATCCAGAAATTCATGCCGGCAGAGATCATCTGCAACCAGGCACTGCTCGTTTCCGGCGTCGATGTGGACGATCTGCACGCAAGACTTCATATCGCGGTATCCGCGCTCGATGATTATTATTTTGATGACGCGTCCTGTACGAAGGTACTGCAGAAGCATTTCAAGACATCCACGCTGAAGGGCCTGGGCCTTTCTGATTTCAGCTGCGGAACGATCGCCGCCGGCGCTCTTTTCACCTATCTGTATGAGACGCAGAAGAACAATATGGACCAGATGACATCGATCTCGCCGTATTTCTCCGATCGTTTTATGCTGCTGGACAGTTCGACGAGGCGCAATCTGGAGCTTGTGGAGACGCTTCGTGAAAAGCAGAAGAGAGGATCTCTTCTCGGGGTACTCGACCGGACAAAAACGGCAATGGGTGCCCGTATGATGCGAAGCTTTATCGAGCAGCCTCTTATCGACAAGGAGGAAATCGAGAAACGTCTGTCCGCGGTCGGCGATCTGACGGACAGCCCTATGATCCGCGATGAGATCCGTGAATATCTGCAGCCCGTCTACGATCTGGAGAGACTGGCAAGCCGCATCACATATCAATCTGCCAATCCGCGAGATCTGATCGCCTTCAAGACCTCCCTTTCCATGCTTCCCTTTATCAGAGATCTGCTTAACGGATTCACGGGAGAGCTGCTGGCGAAGATCCGTGAGGATCTGGATCCGCTGGAGGACCTGTTTACCCTCATCGATCAGGCAATCATTGAAGATCCGCCGATGGCTATGAAGGAAGGCGGCATCATAAAGGACGGCTACAACGAAATGGTGGATAACTACCGTTCCGCGCAGAGAGACGGCAAGTCCTGGCTCTCTGACCTTGAGCAGGAGGAGAGGGAAAAGACCGGCATCAAGACCTTAAAAGTCAAGTTCAGCCGGGTCTTCGGTTACTGCATTGAGGTCACTAATTCCTTCAAGGATAAGGTGCCGGATTACTATATGCGCAAGCAGACACTGACCGGTTCCGAGCGCTACACGACCGATCGTCTGAAAGAGATCGAGGAGACGATCATGGGAGCCGAAGACAGGCTGACCTCTCTCGAGTATGAACTGTTCAGCGGGATTCGCAGCACGATCGGAGAAAACGTGGCAAGGATCCAGAAAACCGCGGGAGCGGTCGCGCTTCTCGATGTCTTCTGTTCCTTCTCGTATGTGGGCGGAAGAAATCGTTATGTAAGACCGAAGCTCAACAAAAAGGGACGGATCGACATCCGTGAGGGACGTCACCCCGTTGTGGAGACGATGCTTCACGATGATCTCTTCATCTCCAATGATACATACCTTGATTCAGGCGATAATCGCGTGGCGATCATCACGGGACCGAATATGGCCGGAAAATCCACCTACATGAGACAGACAGCGCTGATCGTTCTGATGGCGCAGATCGGATCCTTTGTACCTGCAGCCTCGGCGGATATCGGCATCGTGGATCGTATCTTCACGCGTGTGGGTGCTTCCGATGACCTGGCAAGCGGCCAGAGTACCTTCATGGTCGAGATGAGCGAGGTGGCCAATATCCTCCGCAACGCGACCTCGAACAGTCTGCTGATCCTCGATGAGATCGGCAGAGGCACGAGTACCTTCGACGGTCTGGCAATCGCATGGGCCGTCACGGAACACGTCGCAGACGTAAAGAAGCTCGGGGCGAAGACACTTTTCGCGACGCATTATCATGAACTGACGGAGCTCGAAGGCAAACTTGCCGGGGTGCATAATTATTGTATTGCCGTCAAGGAAAAAGGCGACGGCATCGTTTTTCTCCGGAAGATTGTAAAGGGCGGAGCAGACAAGAGCTACGGCATTCAGGTCGCAAGGCTGGCAGGGGTACCGGAGACGGTTCTGAAGAGGGCTTCCGAACTGGTGGAGCAGCTCTCGGAGGCGGATATTACCGCTGCCGTCAAGGATATTGCCGAGACAAAGAAGAAAAAGGTAAAGCCGGCGCATTATGATACGGTCGACATGCAGCAGATGTCGCTCTTCGCGGCGACTGATGATAATAAGATCATTAATGAGCTGAAGGAACTGGATATTTCGAATATGACACCGCTTGATGCTCTGAATATGCTGAATCATCTTCAGAGTGAGGTCAAGAACAGGTGGTAAGGAAATTCGTATATGCGAACGATAGAAGTATTAGACAAGACAACAATCGATAAGATCGCCGCCGGTGAGGTGGTCGAGCGTCCGGCATCCGTTGTCAAGGAACTGACGGAGAATGCCATCGACGCGGGGGCCACGGCGGTTACGATCGAGATCCGCGACGGCGGAATATCGCTCATCCGCATCACCGATAACGGTGCGGGCATTCCGGCCGACCAGGTGCAAAAGGCCTTTCTTCGGCACGCGACGAGCAAGATCCGGAAAGCGGAGGACCTCGTGCAGATCGCTTCCCTCGGTTTTCGAGGTGAGGCACTTTCGAGTATCTCCGCGGTGGCAAAGGTGGAATGCATCACCAAGACACCGGAGGCACTGACAGGTACTCGATATTGCATCGAAGGCGGTGTGGAAAAGGAGATCGAAGAGATCGGGGCGCCGGGAGGCACGACATTTCTTGTCCGGAATCTCTTCTATAATGTACCGGCGAGGGCAAAGTTTCTGAAGTCGGCATCGGCGGAGGGAAACAGAGTCTCAAGCTTCGTGGAAGAACTTGCGCTTTCTCATCCGGAGATCTCTTTCAAGTATATCATGAATGGCCAGAATCGCCTGTATACGAGCGGAAACGGAAACCTGAAGGATATCGTCTATCAGATCTACGGCCGCGATATTACGAAGGAACTGCTGGAGATCAAAGCGGAATCGCCGCTCATGAAGGTCACCGGTTTCATCGGAAAGCCCAATGTGGCAAGGGGCAGCCGTGCCTTTGAGAATTACTTTGTCAACGGCCGTTTTGTCAAGGACAAGGTCATTGCGAAGGCGATCGAGGATGCCTATCACGGCTTTCTGATGCAGCATCGCTACCCGTTTACCTTGATGTATCTGGAGATCGACGGTGAGAAGGTCGATGTCAATGTGCATCCTTCGAAGATGGAGATCCGTCTGTCCGATCAGGAAACGATCTATCATGAGATCTGTCTGGCGATCCAGAACACGCTGATGCGGAGCGAACGGATCCCGGAGGTAGGGCTGGAAAATCGCACGGGAAATGCCGAAAAAAGGGAAGTTCCTCCGCGGCTCGGAAACCGCCCGGAACCCTTTGAGAGAGTGATGCGAACGGAAAATGCAAGGATCGCGGAAACCGATCTTCCACGGCCGGATGCTCCGCATTTTGCGGGACCGGTACGGCAGCCGTCGTGGACAAATGCGGCGCCGAAGCCGTCCACCTATGTGCCGGACGCATCGTTCGAGAAAAACTTATCGTGGAGCGCATCGCTTCCCAAGTCGCCGGTGACAAACGTGCCGGTTACAGATGAACCGCGCAGTGAAGAACCGTTGAGAAGCACGCATGTCATGAGCGGCTCGGAGAACGAAGATGCGTCGGCACAAGATGCAGACATTACCGTGAGCGAGGAGGCGGCTTCTTACGGTGCGGAGCTTCCCTCCCCCGAACAGCTCAGTTTTCTCACAGAGGATAAGGTTATGTCCGAGCAGGCACGGAGGATGTTCCGCATCATCGGCCAGATCTTCGAGACATACTGGCTTATTGAGTATAAAGACTCTCTTTATATCGTGGATCAGCATGCCGCGCATGAGAAGGTAAATTATGAGCGCATGATGAAGAACTACCGCGAGAAGAAGATCAATTCCCAGATGATCTATCCGGCGATCATTGTCAATCTGAGCCGGCGGGAAGCCGACCTGCTGGAAAATAACAAAGACGTTTTTGCGGAACTCGGTTATGAGATCGAAAACTTCGGCGGAAGATCCTACAAGATCTCCGCGGTCCCGGCTAATCTGTATGGTGTGGCGACCGATAAGCTTTTTGTGCAGATCATGGATCAGCTCACCGATCTGGGGGAGATCAAGCCAGCCATGATCCCGGAAATGCTTGCGTCCATGTCCTGTAAGGCAGCCGTAAAGGGTAATAATAAGATGTCTGTGCAGGAGGCGGAAGCACTGATCGATGAGCTTCTCACACTGGAAAATCCGTATAACTGTCCGCACGGACGACCGACGATCGTTTCGATGACACGGTATGAGCTGGACAAGAAGTTCCGGCGCATCGTCTGATAGTATCGTCTGAACAGGTCGTGCATGCGGCAGAGCAGAGGGAAAGGTGCAGAAGAAAAGGTGTATGAGATGAAGAAAAAACCGGTAATTGTACTGACAGGTCCTACCGCTGTCGGAAAGACCGAACTTTCACTGCGCCTCGCGGAGGAAGTCAGCGGTTCGATCGTATCTGCCGATTCCATGCAGGTCTACCGGCGGATGGACATCGGTTCGGCAAAGATCATGCCGGAGGAGATGCGGGGAATTCCCCATTATCTGATCGATGTTCTCGATCCGGAGGAGGATTTTAACGTCTTTCTGTTCCAGAAGATGGCGAAGCAGGCGATGGAAAAGATCTGGGCAATGGGCGAGGTACCGATCATCACGGGAGGAACCGGCTTCTACATTCAGGCGGTTCTTCGGGACATTGATTTTTCGGAGGATCAGGGAAAAACATCGTACCGTGAATATCTGGAAAAGCTGGCTGAAGAGCAGGGCACGGAGACTCTCCACGAAATGTTGAGAGCGGTCGACCCAAAGGCCGCGGAAGAAATTCATCCGAACAATCAGAAGCGGGTGATCCGCGCGCTTGAGTTTTTCCATGAAACAGGCAGCCGCATCTCTGCCCATAACGAAGAGCAGAAGGAGAAGGAATCACCATACTGCTTTCTGTATTTTGTACTGACCGACGACAGGGAAGTTCTCTATGACAGGATCGATCGCCGCGTCGACAGGATGGTGGAGAACGGCCTTGTCGATGAAGTGAAAGCATTGATGGATTCAGGCCTTACCGAAGAGCATGTATCGATGAAGGGGCTTGGATACAAGGAACTGTTTCCGTATTTTCGCGGAGAATACGACCTGGATGAAGCGGTCCGTATTATTAAACGAGACACGCGGCATTTCGCGAAGAGACAGCTGACATGGTTCAACCGGGAACAGCATATTGTGTGGCTTGACAAGCGTGACTTTGACCATGATGAGGATGCCATGCTTGCCTATATGGTATCTCTTTGGCGAGCAAAGCTTTCCGCGGAGGAATCGGCCGAAGCTGCCGAAGCCGCTGAAGCCGCCGGAGCCGCTGCCGGGGCTGCGGAATAATATACAGAATAATACACAGAATAAATACACAGAATATATTTGAAGAAATGCAGGTGGTTTTTGGTGGAAGACTGCGTGCAAAAGGAAAGGGTAATACTGGATATGACGGAAGACATGATAAAAATGTATGAACAGATGGGAATCAGCGAAAAGGTTCTTCGCTTCGGGGAGGAAACGTGGGAGAGTCTGGAGAATCGCTTCCGCCTGATCGATGAGACGGCGGAATACAACCAGATGAAGGTCCTTCACGCGATGCAGGAGAATCATGTGAGCGAAGCCTGTCTCTATCCGTCGACCGGATACGGCTACAACGATCTGGGACGCGATACATTGGAAAAAGTTTTCGCATCGACCTTCGGGACCGAGGATGCGCTTGTCCGCCCGCTGATCGCCTGCGGAACGCATGCTCTGGGCGTTGCGCTTGCAGCCAATCTGCGACCCGGTGACGAACTGCTGTCACCGGTCGGCAAACCCTACGATACCCTGGAAGAGGTCATCGGTATCCGTCCGTCCAGAGGATCGCTGGCGGAATACGGCATCACCTATCGTCAGGTGGATCTTCTCCCGGATGGGGAGTTCGATTATGAAGGGATCCGCGCAGCACTGAATGAGAAGACGAAACTCGTCACGATCCAGCGTTCCAAGGGATACCAGACGAGAAAAACGCTTTCCGTGAAACGGATCGGCGAACTGATCCGCTTCATCAAGGAGATCCGTCCCGATGTGATCTGCATGGTAGACAACTGCTATGGCGAATTTGTAGAGCGGATCGAACCGACACAGGTCGGTGCCGATCTGATGGTTGGATCTCTGATCAAGAACCCGGGCGGCGGTCTGGCTCCGATCGGCGGCTATATCGTCGGTAAAAAGGAATACGTGGAAAATGCGGCCTTTCGTCTGACGACGCCCGGACTCGGCAAAGAAGTCGGCGCGACCCTGGGACTGAATACCTCTTTCTTCCAGGGCTTTTTCCTTGCTCCGACTGTCACCGCATCGGCCCTGAAGGGTGCAATCTTCGCTGCCAATATCTATGAAAAACTTGGCTTCGCAGTCGTACCGGACAGCGTAGAATCCCGCCATGATATCATTCAGGCGGTCACCTTCGGAAAGCCGGAAGGCGTCATTGCGTTCTGTCAGGGGATTCAGGCCGCGGCACCGGTAGACAGCTACGTGACTCCGGAACCGTGGCCGATGCCGGGGTATGATTCGGATGTCATTATGGCAGCCGGAGCTTTCGTGCAGGGATCTTCGATCGAGCTTTCGGCAGACGGACCGATCAAGCCGCCCTACGCGGTATATTTCCAGGGAGGCCTTACCTGGGCTCACGCAAAGCTTGGAATCATGATGAGTCTGCAGAAGATCGTGGATGCGGGATTGGTACGCTTCTGAACCGGAAGTAAGGAGGACAAATGGCTGAGTCGGTAATCATCATCGGAGGCGGAGCATCGGGCCTCATGGCGGGGATCACCGCCGCCCGCCGCGGCGTACGCGTGACGATCCTGGAACAAAATGAAAAACCGGGTCGTAAGATCATTGCCTCCGGAAACGGACGCTGTAATTTTACCAATCGGCGCCTGGAGGAGCGATACTATCACGGAAGCGATCGTTCCTTTATCCGTCATGTGATCGACCGCTTCAACGCGGAAGATGCCATTGCCTTCTTTCGGGAGATCGGACTTATTCCAATGGAGGAGCGGGACGGATGGATGTATCCCCTCTCAGGGCAGTCCTCTGCCGTGCTTGACCTGCTGCTGATGGAGGCCGAAAGGCTGAAGGTAAAGATCAAAACGAACGAGCATGTAACCTCGGTGGAAAAAAGTGAACAAGGTTTTACCGTGATTACCGAAAGCTGGCATTATGAAGCAGACGCCTGTGTCGTCGCGTCGGGAAGCCCCGCATCGAGTGTTCACGGATCCACGGGAGACGCGGCAAAGATCGCGGAGCGCTTCGGAATAGCCGTAAAGCCGTACCGTCCGGCCCTCGTGCCCCTGAAGATCGAAGGAAACAGTACGGCTCTATGGGCGGGAACAAGAGTAGCCGCATCGGTTTCTGTACTGGCTGATGGGAAGAAAATCGCGGAAGACAGGGGCGAAGTACAGCTTACGGAGTACGGAATCTCCGGCATTCCGGTCTTTCAGGTGAGCGGAGCCTGTGTTTCCGCCATCGATGAAGGAAAAACGGCAGAAGCCGTTCTCAACTTTCTGCCGGAGATCGGTAAGGAAGAACTCCGTTCCCTGCTCGAAGCACGCAAAGAAACGCTTCACCTGCGGAAGAAAGAGGATCTTCTCATCGGAATGCTTCCGGATCGGCTGATTCCCGTGCTTTTCCGTGAAGCACAGAAAAGCGGAAGAGATCTTGCGGATGTGATCGGAAATTTTCATGTCCGCATCAAAGGCGCGGCATCGCTCAAGCAGGCGCAGGTCTGCTCGGGAGGAATATTGACGTCAGAATTAAAGGAATCAATGGAATGCCGCAGCGTAAAAGGTCTCTACTTTATCGGAGAGGCTGTCGACGCGGATGGCTGCTGCGGCGGTTACAATCTGCAGTGGGCCTGGGCATCCGGGCATGCGGCGGGGACTGCGGTTTCAGATACGATCGTCCGCTGAATGGTGCGCAGTCTCGCAGGTGATACATATTTTGTCAGACGAAGGAGCGGGTATGATCCAGATTACACAATTAAAACTTCCTGTTACACATACAGAGGAACAGTTGAAGGAAAAAGCGGCAAAGCTTCTCCGGATCCCGGCTGCTTCGATCCATTCGCTGGAGATCGTCCGAAGGTCCATCGATGCCAGAGACAAATCCGATATCCGTTTCGTGTATACGATCCGGCTTTGTACCAACCGTGAAGAAGCAGTCTGCAAGAAAAGTAGACATAATAATGTTACGTTAACCAGCACGACAGAATACGTTTTTCCGGAGGCGGGAGAGCATAAGCCGGAAAAACGGCCGGTCATCATCGGAAGCGGTCCTGCCGGACTTTTCTGCGCCTGGATCCTTGCCCAAAAGGGCTACGCGCCGATCCTTCTCGAGAGGGGCGGACAGGTCGAAGACAGACAGAAGAGCGTTGCTCTCTTCTGGAAGGCGGGTGTCCTTGATCCCGAATCGAATGTACAGTTCGGCGAGGGAGGTGCGGGTACCTTTTCCGACGGGAAGCTGAATACGCAGGTAAAGGACAAAACGGGAAGAAATACGGAAGTCCTTCGTATCTTCGTCCAGGCGGGCGCTCCGGAAAATATTCTGTATGACGCGAGGCCGCATCTGGGCACGGATGTCCTTACGGGGATTGTAGCGAAAATGCGTGAGCAGATCCGGGCGTGCGGCGGAGATGTGTACTTCCGGACAAAGGTCGTTGATCTGAATGTCCGTGACGGTGCTGTCGCCGGCGTAAGAACTGACGATGGACGTGTCTTTGAGACGGACAAAGTCGTTCTGGCGATCGGGCACAGTGCCCGGGATACCTTTGAAATGCTTGCTCAAAAGTCGGTCCTGATGGAACAGAAATCCTTTGCGGTCGGTGTGCGTGTACAGCATCCGCAGAAGCTGATCGATCTGGATCAGTACGGACCGGACGCGCCGAAGATCCTGGGTCCGGCCTATTACCGGCTGGCGGAAAAATTCCCAGACGGGAGAGGGGTCTATTCCTTTTGCATGTGCCCGGGCGGGTATGTCGTGAATGCGTCCAGCGAGGAGGGCATGCTTGCCGTCAACGGCATGAGCTACAGCGGCCGCAGTTCGAAGAACGCGAACAGTGCTATTGTTGTATCGGTAACGCCGGAAGATTTTCTTCCTTTTGCGAGGGAGGACGCGCCTTCTGTTCTGAATGGCATGTATTTCCAGCGGGAACTCGAGAAAAGAGCGTTCGAAAAGGGCGAGGGAAAGATCCCCGTGCAGCGTTTTGCGGATTTTCGCGAAAAGCTTATCGGAAATGCCGGTAATCTGGAGCCCGTATTTAAAGGGGAATTCACCATGGGCGATGTGCGCGGCATTTTCCCGGAGGTACTGCAGGATCACCTGGAAAAGGGGATCCTTGCCTTTGACCGGAAGATTCCGGGCTTTGCCGATGGAGATACTCTTTTAGCCGGCGTGGAGTCTCGGACTTCTTCGCCTGTCCGCATCTTGCGCGACGAAAATCTGGAGAGCAGCATTAAGGGCCTGTATCCCTGCGGGGAGGGCGCCGGATACGCGGGCGGAATCACAAGCGCGGCCATGGACGGACTCCGTGTCGCGGAAGCGATCGCATGGAAATGCAAATCCTGACTAGGATTTCCGGTTGATTTGTGTTAAAATTATGTGTCACAGAACCTCATATTGCCGGCCGGAAGAGCGGAACGGAGGAAATATGAGCGATTTTGTATCTATGAAAATGCGGCCGGAAAGTGAACGGCCGTATGAAAAGTGTCTTCGAAACGGTCCTGAAGTGTTGTCCGATTCGGAGCTGCTGGCCGTTATTCTGCGCACAGGGACAAAGCGTGAGACATCCCTGGATCTGGCACGACGAATACTCAGCCTGTGCCGATATCACGAGGGGCTGACGGGAATTCTGCATCTGAGCGCGAAGGAACTCCAGGAACAGGACGGGATCGGGCCCGTGAAGGCCGTACAGATCCTGTGTATCGGAGAATTGTCCAGGCGAATTGCGAGGGAGACGGCTGAAAGGGCACTGGTCTGCAGTGACCCGGAAACGGTAGCGGACTATTATATGGAAAGTCTGCGCCATGAAGAACAGGAAAAAGTCTTCTGCATGATGCTCGATACGAAGAACCATTTTCTCGGGGATGTCTGTATCTCGACGGGAACGGTCAATACATCGCTGATCTCCCCGCGGGAGGTCTTCATAGCGGCTGTACAGTATCATGCGGTTCATCTGATCCTTATTCATAATCATCCGAGCGGAGATCCCGGTCCCAGTACCACGGATCTTCGGATCACCGAACGTGTGGCGAGAGCAGGGGAGCTGCTCGGTATCACGCTGGTCGATCATATCATTATCGGAGACAGATGCTACGTCAGTTTACGGCGTGAAGGCATCCTGAAGGAGGGTCTGCATACACAATAAAGGGGTCTGATTCGGATGTTTCAACATCACGTGTTCGGTGTCGATATGGGCACCGGTACGGTCAAAATATATGACGGCGAAAACGATGCGATCACCAAGGAACGCAATATGATCGCCGTTCGTGAAAAGGATACGGTCTTTGCGGTCGGCAATGAAGCCTACGAGATGTACGGAAGAACACCTCAGAACGTAGACATCATCAAGCCGATCAGCAATGGCCGTATTAATGATGTCCTGATGATGGAAGCTGTTCTGCACACGCTTCTCCGGAGATGCTCCGAAAATGCGGGGTACAGCCCCGTGCTTTACTTTTCTGTCCCGATGGACATGACGGAGATCGAGCGAAGAGCCTATTCCACGATCGCCAGAAAAGGGCGTTTTCGCCGTGCAAGGGTCCTGATGGTGGAAAAACCGATCGCCGACGCGATCGCGCTGAAAATACCGATCTATCACACCCCGGGAACGATGCTGATCAACATGGGCGCGGAGAGTACGGAAATTTCGATCATTGCCGATAAACGTGTGATCATCAGTCAGGTCATCCCGATCGGCGGCGCGCATTTCACCGATGCGATCGCGGCGGGCGTCCGAAAGAAAAACAATCTCTATATCAGTCATCGCACCGCGCAGAGGCTGAAATTTACCCTGACCGATCTCGGCAGTGACATCGGTGAGGGCTGCAAGGTTTTTGGAATCGATGCGGAAAATGCGCTCCCTCGAAACGGTATCATATCCAACTACACGGTTTCGAAGAGCGTCAGTGATGTCATGCTGAATGTTGCGGAACAGATCAAAAGGATCCTGGAGAGGATCCCACCGCAGATCCGTGTCAATGTGCAGGAAGAGGGAATCTTTCTGACCGGCGGCAGTACGCACATCCCGGGAATTGACGAGTACCTTGCGGGATATCTGGAATGTCCTGTCAAAGTATCACAGTATTACGAACTCAGCACGATCTCCGGATTGAAGGAGATCATTAAACATACCGAAATGCAGCACTGGGCAACGACGCCTGGAAAGAGCAAGGGCATATGAAGAAAAGAAAAGGATATCACGTAAAAAGTAAATATCTGCTTGCGATCCTGACGATCGTCTGTATCAGCCTGATCTCACTGACCGTTACGGAGACGGTAAGTATCACGCCGATCCGTGAGGCTGCCGGAGTGCTCATCGTTCCGATGCAGTCGGGAATCAACAAGATCGGTGACTGGATCAACGGTCAGCATATCGGCAGGAAAAGTGCGCGCGAACTGGCTGAAGAGAACGAACAGCTGAAAACACGCATATCCGAGCTTGAGGAACAGAATACCGTTCTCACACAGAATGAGCAGGAGCTTAATGATCTCCGTGCGCTCTACAACCTGGATCAGGGCTACACGGGTTATGATAAGGTAGCGGCAAGCGTTATCGCGAAGGATACGGGAAACTGGTTCAATTCCTTTACGATCGACAAGGGCAGTGACGACGGAATAACCGTGGATATGAACGTGATCAGTGCCGGCGGCCTGGTCGGTATTGTGACCGCCGTGGGAACGAACTGGGCAACCGTGCGTTCGATCATCGATGACGGCAACAGTATCAGCGGAATGATTCTGTCAACGTCTGATCCATGCATCGTAAACGGCAATATGGATCTTATGGAAGAAGACAAGATGTCCTTCGGAAACCTGACAACGGACGCTGATATCACACCGGGAGAACAGATCGTCACTTCCAATATCAGTGATAAATATCTTCCCGGTATCCTCATCGGCTATATTGATTCCATTGAGGATGATTCCAATCACCTGGCAAAAACGGGCTACCTGATCCCGGCGGTCGACTTCCATAATATCCAGACAGTTCTCGTGATCAAACAGGTAAAGGAGAGCGGCGCTCAATGAAAAAAAACTTCAGTATTTTTCTGATGATCGTCATTACTTTTTTGCTTCAGTCGACGTTTCATCAGGTACTGCCTTCATCGTTGATCGTACCGAACCTTCTGCTGATCCTCACTGTATCGATGGGGATCATGCGGGGGAAGAAGTCGGGAATGTGGGTCGGTTTTATATCCGGCCTGTTGACGGACCTCTTCTTCGGTACATATTTCGGATTTACGGCTCTTATATATATGTATATCGGATATCTGAACGGATTCCTTTTCAAAATGTTCTTTGATGAGGATTTCCGCATTCCCATGTTTTTCGTTGGAATCAGTGATCTGGTGTACAATATTATTTTCTATATCGTACATTTTGCTTTGCAGGGAAAAGGCGGCTTCGGAAAGTTTTTCCGGACGACGATCCTGCCCGAAGCCATCTGCACCGTGATCTTTACGATTCTCTTTTATGAGATTTATTTCGCCATCAATAAGAAGATCCATGCCGGCGAACAGGAGGAACAGCAATCACCTTGGTTAAGAAGATAATCAAAGCTTTTCAGAAATTTTTCAGCCACAGACTTCGCGTTCTTGTCAGCATTTTTCTGGTTATGTCCCTTATCCTTGCGGGCCGCCTCTACAAGCTGCAGATCATCGACGGAAATACGTATTCGGAAAATTTCATCATGCGCACGACCAAGACACGTACCTTAAAGAGTACCCGCGGTAATATTTATGATTGTTACGGACGCGTGATCGCATACAATAAGCTGACAAACGCTGTCACGATCGAAGACAACGGTACCTACAGTACGACGCGTGAGAAAAACCTTACCCTGAATGGGGAAATCTATAAGCTGGTACAGATGATCCGCGAAAAAGGGGACACACTGAATAATGATTTCCATATTACCCTTGACGGAAACGGAGATTTTGTTTTCGATACCGAGAATGAGACAACGATCGATCGATTCCGTGCCGATGTATTCGGTTACCGTACAATCGATGAGTTAAATGAAGACGAGGCAGCTGCCACCGCCGGAGATATTATGAATGAACTCGGCGGTGCTTATCGTTACGGGCTGTTCAATGAGGATCGTCCTTACTCCGAGGAGGAGCTGACAGAGCACGGACTGCCTCTCGAATTATCCAACCAGGACATGCTGGACATCATTACCGTGCGGTATCAGCTGAGCCTGATCAGTTACCAGCGGTACATGTCCGTGACGGTAGCTTCCGATGTTTCCGATGAGACCGTTGCTGCGGTCGAGGAGAACAAAGAGGAACTTCCCGGCGTAGATATTTCCGAGGATTATATCCGTGTATACAATAACCCTTATTCCATGTCTTCTATCATCGGTTATACGGGAAGTCCTTCCGCGGAAGAACTTGACACCCTGATGGCGGAGAGTGATAAGTATTCTTCGAGTTCAATCATCGGTAAAGCCGGAATTGAACAATACATGGAGACAACGCTGCAGGGAACGGACGGCTCGGAGCAGGTTGTTGTAGATAATCTGGGACGAGTTCTGGAAGAGGATGAAGCATCGCTTGTGGAACCGGTACAGGGAAATAATGTCTATCTTACCATCGACTCCGAACTGCAGGAAGTCGCGTATCATATTCTGGAACAACGTCTGGCCGGCATTATTCTGACCAATCTGGTCGATGCAAAAACGGTCGTTAAGGATACAGAAAACAATGATACCGTTTCTATTCCTTCCTATGATGTTTATAATGCGTTTATCGGCAATAATATTCTGGATATGTATCACTTCGATGAGGAGGATGCTTCCGATACGGAGAAAAATCTTTACAATGCGCTCCTTGCGCGGGAAGATGAGATACAGAACTGGTATATGACGGAGCTGACAACACAGGGTGCCGCTGCCTATAAAGATCTTGGCGATGAGCAGAAGGCATATTTTGACTATATTATCGCGGATTATCTGGTTGATCAGACGGGCATCATCAATACAGCCGTAGTGAACCGTAAGGATCCGATGTGGACCGGTTATTTCACGGACGGAACAGTCAGCCCGCGTGATTTCCTGTATTACGCTGCCAACAGCGACTGGATCGATCTGACCCAGCTGGAAGGAATGGATTCCGATTATCTGACAACGGATGAGATCTTCAATGCGATCCTGAATTACCTCACCGAAAATCTGGCAGGTGAAGAAGCCTATGACAAGCTTCTGTACAAATATATGCTTCTCGATGATGTGATCAGTCCGCAGCAGCTCTGCATAGCACTATACGACCAGGGCGTCATCAGTACCGAAGACGGAATGTATGACCGCGTGGCAAGCGGCGAAATTCCGCCGTATGAATTTATCACATATAAGATCACCAGTCTGGAACTGACTCCGGGCATGCTGGCACTTGATCCGTGTGCCGGTTCGATCGTTGTGACCGATCCGTCCACCGGTGCTGTACGCGCCTGCGTCTCTTATCCGGGTTATGATATCAACCGTCTGGCCAATACGATGGATACCGCTTATTATAACAAGCTCCTGAACGACGCGTCCACGCCGTTCTATAATAAAGCGACCCAGCAGGTAACAGCGCCGGGATCGACCTTTAAGCCGATCATGGTCGCTGCTGGCCTGACGGAAAATGTGATCAATGATGACTCGATCATCGACTGCCGCGGCGTCTTCGGTGAAGGCTTCCTCTCGGAATCGGACCAGGTAAAATGCTGGTACACGAGCGGACACGGCAACCTCGACGTGTCGGGCGGTCTGGCAAATTCCTGCAACGTTTTTTTCTGTACCGTCGGCTGGCTCCTTGGAAAGGATGCCGATGACACTTTTGTTCAGGATCAGGCGCTCAGCAAAATACAGCAGTATGCCGCGGATTTTGGTCTGGACAGCAAGACCGGCATTCAGATCTCGGAGACTGAACCACACATTTCCGATGATCTGGCAATCCCAGCGTCTATCGGACAGGGCACGCATCAGTTCGCGACAGCGCAGCTGGCCCGCTATGCTGCGGTTCTTGCGAATCGCGGAACGGTTTACGATCTGTCCCTGCTCGATCATGTAGCGGATCCCGATGGCAATGTGCTGGAAACCTTTGCTCCGAAAGCGGAGAAACAGACGGCCTTTGCCGACAATGTATGGAGTGATATTTATGCCGGCATGGAAGGCGCCGTCTCCAATGATACCGTGTGGACACGCTGGGATGGATGGAATCAGGGAATCACCCTGTACGGAAAAACGGGAACAGCTCAGGAATCGGAACTTCGCCCCGACCATGGTCTCTGGATTGCCTTTACACACAAGGACGGAACAGAGGGAACCACGCAGCAGGACATTGCGCTTTCCATCCGCATACCTTTCGGCTACGCATCAAGAAATGCATGCCTTGTCGGAAGAGATCTGCTCAACTATTACTACGGAATGATCGATGAGGGTTCGCTCATTAACGGACAGGCGGCTACCGGTGACGTTACAAGGGTGACAGTGGAAGACTGACCATCGGGTAATAGCGATAAGTACAGAACATCACGGAGTTTACGTTAAATGTTAAAATTATACAAACTCAGAGATTACAATTTCAGACTTGTCATTCTGCTGGTGATCACGACGGTGATCGGTGTCATGCTGGTCAATTCGGCAGATTCGTCTCTTAGGAACAAGCAGATCTTCGGTATGTTCCTGGGATTATTTGTCATGGTCGTTGTTTCATTGATCGATTACAGCTGGATCATGCGTTTCTATACCATCATTTATCTGGTCAATCTGGTAATGCTCATCATCGTTATCATCTTCGGCGTTGCGACGAACGGCGCGGCGCGATGGGTGAACATCGGCGGTTTCCAGTTCCAGCCGACAGAACTGTCGAAAATCATGGTCATTGTTTTTTTGAGTGCCTACTTTATGAGACATGAGACCGACCTCAGTGAATGGAAGACGATCTTTCGATCGATCATCGTTATCGCCGTTCCGCTTGTTCTGATCCTTCGTCAGCCGGATCTGAAGAATACGATCACGCTGTCGGTGATTTTCACGCTTCTGTACTTTGCAGCCGGTCTCAGTTACCGGAAGATCGGCATTATTCTGGCAATTGTAGTTCCACTCGTCCTCGGAATATTTCTGCTGATCACACAGACCGATCTGAAGATCGTCGATGATTATCAGAAAACACGTATCATGGATTTCATTAACGCGGAGGACGATGATTATTCACAGTCTTCGATGCAGCAGGATAATTCGATCATGGCGATCGGTTCCGGCCGTCTGACCGGCAAGGGACTGAATAACAATCAGGTTTCTTCCGCGAATAAGGGAAATTTTGTCGCGGAGATCCAGAATGACTTCATCTTTGCCGTGGCGGGAGAGGAGCTTGGCTTTGTCGGCTGCGTGGCTATACTGATCCTTTTGTTCCTGATCGTGCTGGAATGTATACGGACAGGGCAGAAGGCAAGAAATTTGTCCGGAAAACTGGTATGTACCGGCATCGGTTCACTCGTTGCTGTGCAGAGCTTTATCAATATATGTGTAGCTACGGGCCTGATGCCGAATACGGGAACGACACTTCCTTTTGTCAGCTACGGTCTGACCTCGCTTGTCAGCCTGTACATCGGCATGGGTTTTGTCCTCAATGTCAGTCTGCAAAAACGTACGGATAACGGAGGTATACTCTTAAGTGAAGAAGAAATCCGGAAGCTCAAGGCGTAGGCGGATCCGCCGGATCAAAAGAATAATAGCGCTCCTGGTTATGGCCGGAATCATTCTTGTCCTGTTTCTTGTGCTGAAGATGCACGCATCCAATGTTTACGATACATCCTTTGCCTATGACCTGGAGCAGATGAACGGCGCAGAGGCGATGACGCCATTCAGCCTGCAGACGGAAGACGGGTTTGCATCGGAACTTGTTGCATCTCCGTCTAATGTCAATACCGACCAGCTGGCACTGCAGGAGGATGGAGAGCGAGCACTCCTCTTTAATCTGAAGAGCAATGATGCTGTTTACGGAAGAGGAATCTACGACCAGATCTATCCCGCAAGCATCACAAAGGTCATGACCGCTCTGTTAGCCGTGAAATACGGAAATATGGCAGATGTTGTTGTGATGCAGGAATCCGACTTTGCGCTTGAAGACGGGGCACAGACCAGCGATCTGCAGGTTGGCGATCAGGTCACGATGGATCAGCTTCTTCACCTGATGCTTGTATACTCTGCCAACGACGCTGCGATGGCGATCGCCAGACAGGTTGGCGGCGATACCGGAACATTCGTCAGCATGATGAATGAAGAAGCTCTCTCCCTCGGAATGACAGCAACGCACTTCATTAATCCTCACGGACTGCATGATGACAATCATTATACATCCGTATATGACATTTACCTGATGATGTGGGCGGCCTACGAATATCCGGCTTTTTCGGAAGCATCCTCTATGAAGTCCTATGAGTTTACGGTAACGGGAGCGGATGGGCAGCAGAGGGCACTGTATGAGACTTCGACCGATGAATACCTGGACGGAACTTACAGCCTTCCGAGCGGAATCACGATCATGGCCAGCAAGACAGGTACCACGAATGAGGCCGGTTCCTGCCTTGCCCTCGTTGTACAGAACGGAAGCGGCGTGCCGTATATCGCTGTTGTTACGGGGGCATCGACCAAGGATATTCTCTACGGCGACATGGGCTCACTGCTCGGCCTGGCGAACGGTACGTAAATCCCCTGTAAATAGTGTGAAAACTTCTTGCGCTTTTGGTGTAAATACACTATAATTAAACCAAGAACTAAGTAGTTTTTAGTTAAAAATACCACTTTGACTCAAGGAGGATTCGGCTATGGTTCAGTTAATTGTTGGTGAAAAGGGAAAAGGAAAAACAAAATACCTTTTAGATAAGGTCAACAGCGCAATTAAAGAAGCAAAAGGAAATATTGTTTATCTGGATAAGAGTTCCAAACATATGCTGGAACTGAATAATAAGATCCGTCTGATCGACCTTTCCTATTATCCGCTCAAGAACAGCGATGAATTTGTCGGCTTCGTCTGCGGCATTATTTCTCAGGATCATGACCTGGAACAGATGTATTTTGACAGTTTCTTAAAGATTTCCTGCCTGGAAGGAAATACGGAAGGAATCAGGGACTGCGTTAAAAAACTTGAGGAGATCAGTGGTGTTTTTAAAGTAGATTTTGTGCTCAGTGTTTCCATGAACAAGGACGAATTACCGGAAGAGCTGTCGGATAATGTGATCCAGGCTCTGTAACCGGTTGCAGTTATAACCGAATAGCCAATACGGCACATAAAGAGACTTCCCGGAAAAACATAACACCGGGGAGTCTCTTTGCGTGAATGTATCTTGTCTTGTGAAACCTCCTCGAAAATGGTAAAATACTACGGAACATGAAAAGGAGGCTGCAGTGGCTAAGAAAAGACGCTTTACGATAAATATCGGTACGATCGTTTTCGGTGCGATCGCCTTATATCTGATCATATCCCTGTTTCTGTATCTCTCGGCGGATCGTGTGACTTCCTATATGGTCACCTATGGTACGCTGTCGAAGAACGATACGTTCACGGCCATGGCGGTACGGCAGGAACAAGTCATCAATGCGGATGTTTCCGGTTATGTCAGTTATTATATTTCGGACAGTGATAAGGCAGTCAAGGGCGCACCTGTCTGCAGTATCGCAGATACACAGAATTCCGTGACAACCGAAGATTTTTCTTCCGAGACACTTTCGGATATACGAAGTCTTGCATCGGCCTTTTCGCATGCCTATGATCCTTCGAATTTCCGCAGTGTATACGAATTCCAATATTCGATGAACTCCTCCGTCATCCGCAACAGTGACCCGACCGCGATTACAGGAACCGTATCGAATGCCGTAACAGACGGTATTGTGACATACACATATGACGGACTGGAGGGTGTTACAGAGGCAACGATCGAGGCAGGTGATTTTTCACCGATGTCATATCCGTCCCGTGAATTGCGTACAACTGGTCAGGTACAGGCAGGATCGCCGCTGTACCGCCTGATTACCGGCGATGAATGGTCTGTCTACTTTCCGATCAGTGACAGCCAGTATGCGTCCCTGTCCAGCCGACGCATTGTGAGTGTCCGATTTGCGAAAGACGGGCAGACCGAAAACGGCGAGCTGAGCCTCTTTGACCGAAATGGACAGCATTTCGCGGAGGTTCACTTTTATAAAGGCATGATCCGCTACGCAAATGACAGGTTTCTTTCGATTGAACTGGTTACCAATACGACAAGCGGCCTTAAGATCCCTCTTTCAGCGATCGTGACAAAGGAATTTTATACGATTCCCGTATCATACCTCTCTTACGGCGGCGAGGACGGCGATGCCGGTTTCCTTGTGGAACGCAAGAATACAGAGGGCAAAACAACGACCGAATTTGTTTCCACCGAGTTGTATGAAAGGGCTTCGGCAGGTGCGCAGGAGACGAGTGAAGAGACCGGTGAAGAGGCGGAAACCGTCGATGATGGAAGTAATGATGTTTACTATGTCGGAATGGACGATTTTGAGAAGGGGGATGTGATCATCCAGCCCGATTCAAACCGGACATATACGATCGGTGAAACGGCTACTCTCGAAGGTGCTTATTGTACAAATAAGGGCTACACGGTATTCCGGAAAACCGTAATTCTTGATCAGAATGATGAATACTGTATCGTAGAGTCAGGAACGACATACGGCCTGTCGCAATATGACTATATCGTGAAGGATGGCGACAAAGTTAGCGAATCCCAGATCGTTACCAATCCGTAAAGCGTTTTTGTACAGGAACAGGGACTGCAAGGGATCTCCCATTGTCCCGGGTATGCGGACAGATTGGAGGAAAAAAATATGTTAATCGATAATTATAACGCGGTAAAACAGAAGATCAGCGAAGCCTGTGAGCGCAGGGGACGTGACCCAAAGGAGGTTACCCTTATTGCAGTGAGCAAGACAAAGCCGGAGGAAGATATCCTGGAACTGTATCAGGCGGGAGTTCGTGACTTCGGAGAAAATTATATTCAGGAGCTGCGTCAGAAACAGGAAGATCTTCCCAAAGATATCAGGTGGCACATGATCGGACATCTGCAGAGAAATAAGGTAAAGTATATCGCTCCCTATGTGACGATGATCCATTCGGTGGATACGATCGAGCTCGCAAAAACAATTGAGAAGGAGGCGGCAAAAAATGATCGCGTCATTCCGATTCTCATTGAAGTCAACGTGGCAGGAGAAGAGAGTAAATTCGGGCTTGCACCGGAGGAGGTTCCCGGCTTTGTGAAAGAGGTTTCGACACTTCCTCATGTCGAGGTAAAAGGGCTGATGACCAGCGCTCCCTTTGTAGAAAATGCTGAAGATGACAGGCCTGTTTTTGCACAGCTCAGACAATTAAGTGTTGACATTGCTTCTGAAAACACTGATAATAGTTCTATAAGTGTACTCAGTATGGGTATGACGAATGATTATGAAGTTGCCGTAGAGGAGGGCTCCACCATGGTGCGCGTCGGAACGGCGATTTTCGGCAAACGTGATTACGGTACACAGAATGCATAGGGTAATGATTTAAGGGAGAATATTTACAATGGGACTCTTTGATAAGTTTCTTGATGCAGTTCGTCTGAATGATGATTACGATGAAGATGAAGACGAATTCTTCGATGAAGATGATGACGATTATGAAGAAGAAGAACAGCCGAAGAAACGCTTTTTCAGCAAGCTGAGCAAAGCCAGAGATGAAGAAGAGGAAGAGGAGGATTTTCCGGTAAGAAAGTCCGAACCGAAGCAGGTTCAGACACCGAAGTATACAGCGGCTCCGCGTCAGACCAAACCGGTCGCACCAGCGGCGAAGGTTACCCCGATGCGCCGCGCTTCGAAGAACTCTTCGATGGGCAGTATGGAAGTTTGTGTGATCAAACCGACTAAGGTTGAGGATTACAGAGAAATTGCCGATACGCTTCTGTCCAATTGCACCGTAGTCCTGAATCTGGAAGGACTTGACGTAGAACTGGCACAGAGAATTATTGATTTCTCATCCGGTTCCTGCTACGCGATCAACGGCGGATTGCAGAAAGTATCCAGCTACATCTTTATTCTTACACCATCAAATGTTGAGATTTCCGGAGATATTCAGGATCTGCTGAACGGTGCTATTCCGTCCATGCGTACTTCTTTCTGAATCTGAGAAATCAATAGAGTACTGGGACTGACAGAGAAAAATATAGGGAATGAAAGCACCGGTCGGAGTCATCCTGCGGGTGCTTTCTTTTTATTGTAGGGCAGAATGCCCTGTTTCCATTGCGGAGTTTTTCCCAGCGGAAAAATGGAGCTTTGGAAACAATAAAACCACCTGCTATGCGGGTGGTTGGAATTGCTTTAGCTTACAGTAAAAAAACCT